>Ga0136557_1000290_pt1 | contig 40720 bp, 39 predicted proteins | sample AntRauTorckE6832_FD_104796 | JGI IMG/M metagenome (GOLD analysis project Ga0136557, IMG submission 104796) | Saline lake microbial communities from Rauer Islands, Antarctica - Metagenome Torckler E6 #832 | ecosystem: Environmental > Aquatic > Non-marine Saline and Alkaline > Saline | place...
CAGATCGCTGATGGTGTGGCCCTTAATCATGCCCGCTTAAAAGATGACATTTCACCTGAACTAGTTCTGGTTCGAATTAAGGAAGGATACAGTAAAGGCAAGATCAAGAAGGTAAATGAAGAAGATTCTGAAAATAAACTTCACTCTATTATTTTCTTTGTTAGTTCACAGGCAAATACCGGGCAACACTTACGAATACTTGCCCATATTGCTGAAATGGTAGGTTCTAAAAACTTTCTTGAACGCTGGTGCAAAGCTGAAAACGAAGAAGAACTAAGAGAGATCCTCCTGCGTGATGAACGCTTTATTAAGATCACGTTGAATTCTGATGACAGCACACAGAAATATATCGGCAAGATGATCAAAGAGATATCATTTCCCGGCCAAAGCCTCATTACTATCATTCGAAGAAATGGTGAGATCAAGATCCCACATGGAATTACCGTTCTGCAGGAAGATGATGAGCTATCTATAATCGGTGAGGTTGAAGACATTAAAGAACTAAAAAATATGCTTACTAAGTAAATACTGAGATGTCTATAATTCTTGATTTTCGAATTTTAACTTAATGCAACGTCAGTTCGACATAAAAATCATCCCTTTGTTGTTACCCAGAGGGCATTCGTTTTTAATTAGACTTAACTTGTATTCTGCGAAGGGTCTCAAAGTCTAAATTGTCTGGTTGTATTATGGGTTGAGATCACGCCGGTAGTCGGACACAGTCCTTTGCGTTCAACACGTGTGATAAATATGGCTTTTTAAGCGCTCAGGATGGCAACTTCAAAAACCTTATCTTGAATTCACGTTATTTAAGCGTTCTTTTAGAAGTTCAGTTGGATTCTTAGATTTAAGCAGATGTTAAATGAACATAATTCGAAATCAATTTTAAGATGGATCTAGCGGCAGCTTTTTCATGGTTCAAGGATAAGCTCACCATTCTGAAATGGCTGCCGGATTATACTAAAAAAGATCTTTCAGCCGATGTAAAAGCCGGGATAACCGTAGGGGTCATCCTGATTCCCCAGGCAATGGCTTACGCAGTTATTGCCGGACTCTCACCTATTTACGGTTTATACGGATCGCTGATCCCACTTCTTATCTATCCTCTATTTGGTACATCTAAGCATTTGGCGATTGGGGTAGTTGCAACCGATATGATCATCATAGCATCAGGAGCAAGTTTAATAGCCGAACCCGGTACGGATGAATATGTCTCCGTTGTTATTCTGCTTGCCATGCTCGCCGGATTAACGCTGATGATATTTTCAATGTTACGGCTAGGATTCCTGGCCAACCTCCTCTCAAAGCCCCTTATCTACGGATTTATGGCATCTGCTCCCTTGATCATTGGATTTAGTCAGCTGGGAAATTTACTTGGCATAGAAATTGGCCGTTCACAATACATCGGCGTTATCACAATGGATGTTGTTGATAAGATAGGTGCAGTAGATCTGGTATCATTGGGTATTGGGATTGGCGGAATCCTTTTTCTAATTACTTTAAAAAAATTATTCCCACTGTTTCCTCGAGCCCTCGTGTTATTGGGAGCAGGTGGAATTGCTGTTTGGGCACTAAATATGGAACAGGCTGGTTTAGAAGTTGTTGGCCCTATACCCTCAGGGCTACCCTCTTTTAGCTTACCTGATTTTTCCATTGAGGATGCCCGTCGGTTACTGCCCACCGTAACCACTCTGGTGCTCATTCAGTTGATGTCAGTAATTTCAATGGGTAAAACCTTTGCCAATAAATACAAATATCCGCTGAACCCAAATAGAGAATTTTTTGCTTTAGGGATGGCGGGTTTTATAGGCAGTTTTTTTCAAAGCCCTCCGGTGTCAGCCAGTTTTTCGAGAACGGCTGTTAATGAACAAGCGGGCGTTCAAACCTCACTATCTAATGTGGTAAGTGCCCTTATCATTGGATTCACCCTTCTTCTGTTGACCCCACTATTTTATTTTATCCCGATTCCGGCATTGGCGGCCATTATCATTGTTGCATCTATTTCACTCATTGACGTCAAAGAAATAGAATACTTTTTCCGAACCAAACCTGATGATGCCTATATCGCTATCTTTACTTTTCTGAGTGTGCTTATTATCGGGATTCAGGAGGGAATTTTACTTGGGATCGGCGCTTCGCTGGTCGTGGTGATCTACAGATCGAGCCGACCAAATCTGGCAGTATTGGGGCATTTAGGCGGCTCACGAAACTTCAGGGATATCTCAAAACACAATACGGCCTCAACCATTGAGGAAATTCTGATCTTGCGGTTCGATACCTCTATTGCCTTCAACAATGCCGAAGTGATCAAGGACTTTATTATACAGGAGATCGAAGTCCGCGACAAAAAGGTCCGGGCTATTATTATAGACGCCAAATCCATTAATGATCTTGATACAACCGGTATCGATATTTTCAGGTCTGTGATAGAAACTTTGCACGATTGGAAGATCGAGCTTCACTTTGCCGGCCTAAAAACACCTATTAGAAGTCTTCTGCTCCGTTCAGGGTTAGCTCGCAAACTCGGAGGAACCCATTTTCACGAAAGCACTCACCGAGCGGTAAAATATCTGCTGAATAAATGGGACGAAATAGATGAGAATCAGAACAACCAAGATGACGACGAAAAAAATGAAGACAAAAAGCCGGAATCACCAACCCGCTTCAGCGATTATATGAAAAGCGTAGATTGATTGGGTCTTTAATAATTAGCGTGAGTTCGACATAAGGTTTTTGAAGTTGTCATCCCGAGTGCGAAAAAAGGAAACAAGAGCTGAGGTGTTTAACACGAGGGATCTCAATGCTAGATACAGCTTGCGATGTCAACATTTGAGACCCTTCGCGATCACCACCCCACACGTACTCAAACCACGGGGCGCTCTGGGTGACAACTCTTCCCCTCGCTGCACACGCTCTGCGTTGGAGCGAACCCTATACTAAGCCAGCTTCGTAAGTATCTCATCAAAGGTCAGCGAATGCTCCTCACTTTTCTTCATATTTCGAAGGGTGAATTTACCTTCAGCTAGTTCATTGTCCCCTATAATGATGGTGTAGCGTGCATTCTCACGATTGGCATCTTTCATCTGGGCTTTCATGGAGCGACTCATGTAATCCATAGTAGCAGAAATGCCTGCCTCTCTCACTTTTGGCAGTTGGGTGAGGGCAAATTTTCGGGCGGCATCTCCTAAAGTCACGAAATAAACATCCACAGATTTTTCTTCGGCAAGCTCAATACCCAATTCCTCACATGCGATCAGAAGTCGCTCCATACCGGCCGCAAATCCTACAGCAGGAGTAGGCTGACCACCAATTTCTTCCACCAATAGATCATAGCGGCCACCACCGGCCAAAGCATCCTGAGATCCGAGATCCGGGGAAGTCAGCTCAAAAGCAGTACGCGTATAATAATCCATGCCACGTACCAGGTGGGGATCGAGGGTGTAGCTAATTTCGAGGTCATCCAGGTAAGCCGTTACTTTAGCAAAATGATCGGCTGATTCTTCATTCAAATAATCTTGAATAACCGGCGCCTTCTCGATAAATGGTTTGTCTTCCGTTTCTTTAGAATCCAGAATCCGCATTGGGTTTTTCTCAAATCGCTGTTGAGAAAGCTCGCTCATCTGATCCAGGTTCGGTCTTAAATATTCCCTGAGTGCTTCTTTATAAGCCTCGCGACTCTCCGGATCTCCAACCGAATTCAGTTTCAATTCAAAATTCTTAATGCCGATACGCTGATAGATGCGAATCATAAAAGCAATAGTCTCCACATCGGCTACCGGATCATCACTCCCGATCACTTCCACCCCAAATTGATGGAACTGACGCTGCCGTCCTTTCTGCGGCTTCTCTGCCCGAAACATCGGTCCGATGTAATATAACTTCTGTGAACCGCCACGCTGCTCCATATGGTGTTCCACAAACGCGCGCACTACCGGGGCCGTTAGCTCGGGCCGCAATACGTAATTACTATCACCCTTCTCAAACGCAAAGATCTCCTTAGAAACGATATCCGTAAGCTGACCGATTCCCCGCACGATCAATTCCGTTTGCTCCATGATCGGCGTTCGGATCTCTTCAAAATTAAACTTAGCCGCTTCTTCATGAATGATATTCTCCAGTGCTCTCCATTTCGGAGATTCATCGGGAAGGATATCCACCATTCCAACGTGCGAAGTGTATTTGGGTTTAGCCATGTGTGTTTTTGGGTTGAACTGTAATTTACGAGAGCTTCAAAGATAAGGGGAGCGGGGGAGAGTTTCTTAGGGGATTTTCTTTTTGATATTACTCTCTTTTTCATAGACCATAAACTTTTGGTAACCGAAATAAAGCACTACAAGTAAAGCCAATGACATTACAATATGATCGATCCACAGTTTTTCATGCTCGATAAAGAAAGATAAACTAAGTTCAGCTATTGACAAATGGCCAAGGAAAGTGTCTGAATTATTGATGAAGAGCAGAACATAGATTGTTAAATAAAAAACAATCATAACGATCATATATCTGACTTTGATCAATTTCTTTATTCTGTCAGTAATTGCAGGTTTGACAAAATTTTCCCACTCAATAAACAATAGATAAACAACAATCATACTTATGAAAGGAATATAGATCATTAGCGTATTTGCAAAATGAAAGATAACTCCAAACCCAATAAATAATTTAAACCACTGTTTATTAAATACAGCAATCAGGAAGCTCAGTTCAAATATCACAGCAGTTATATCTAACAACTTCCAAAAATATGGGTTGGTTATTTCAATTAAATAGGGCAATAAAAGGGCGGGTTTATCAGAGATAAAGTATGCATTCATAACCCAGCTTCGAACTCCATGTGAGTTTAAATCCAGGCTTAGCCAACCCGGGGCTTTAACCAAACCGGCTGAGAAATATCCAAAGCCAATAAATAGAGCCATTATGAAAATGGGGAAGCCATTACTTATTTTTTTTGAGGAACTTCTGCTATTTACATTTTGTGAAATTGAATCCAAAGAAAGCTTTCTACCCCAGCCTGATTGAGACATGACTAATGGCAGAATCACAAAAATGATATTATGGTCGATTTTACCAAACGAATATTTGAATGAAAACCCTGTAATTAATAGGAGTGTGAGAAAAATGGATGTCCAGGAAGTTTTAAATCCGAAGAACAAAAAAACGAAGAGAATAATAGTTAAAACATCAATCAGAACTAATACCTCTGTTGGCGGGAATCCATTAAAAAAATTAGCTAGGCTATAGTTAGGCGGGTCAAAGAGAATGTCAGGGTTATTACCAATCCAAAAAAATAATGGAACTCCCAAAATCAAAAAATAAAGAGCATATGCCATCCGGAACAATGCCAGTCCCAGATCACTTGTTTGGTAAGATTCATTAACAAGATTGTCAAACCACGAACTTATTTTCGTTAGCAAAGTCATTTTAAATTGATATTAAAAGAGTCGAAAATTAGTTCTTCTTTTACAGAATCGATATTACCACCAGATATATAAATACTGCTTAGGTATCCTTCAATTTCCAAATGGGAAATATCTTGAAAATTATTAACAGCTAATCTTTTTTTAAGCCATTTTTTGGCTTCAGATATTAGAAGACTATCAGAATCATTGCTTTCAATATTGAAAATTTTAGGCATTGATCGATAGCTGACTGCTACATATGATTCCGGTAGAGTGTTGAATAAGTGATACTTGTCTATGTATGTACTGTCGTTAGAATTCGTATGAACTACAAATCGATATTCTGGAAGAGTATAAATAAAACTTTTAGAGTTGGTAATCGTCTGTCCTCCTCCAGGAAAAAGAATAGCAGGATAGGGTTCTTCAGCACGATTTATTGTAAGCTGAAGAAAAAGAACCAAAATAATGAAAAAAGCAAAAACTCTATTCCTGTTATAAGACAGAGAGAAATGAGGACTATTTGATGATGGAATTTGCACTTATTAGGTTAGTTTGAGTGTTTCTCAAAAATATAAGGGGAGCGGGGGAGAGTTTCTTAGAGGATTTTCTTTTTAATGTCGGCCCAGATTTTGTTCACTTCTTCGGAGACGTTGAAGGCTAATATTCCGGTGCTATACAAAATCAAAATGGAAATAGAACGAATGGCTATATCAAGATATAAATTTCCAATACGGTCAATTTGCAGGCTGCACCAAAGGATAACTACACTCAGGACTAATACAATCAAAATTTTTGGGGATAATGGTTGCATACGAAATTTGATCCAGACGTAAATGCCCTTTATCAAGTTATAGAGAAATAATGAAGAGGCTGTAGCAATAGCGGCTCCGGTGATGCCATAAATTGGGATTAACCAATAATTAAGGGTAACGGAAAAAAAGACAAGAAAGATCATGGAAACTAGATCAAAGCGGTAATATTCGGAGTTTAAAATAATATTACCATTCACCCCCGCGGCCATATCCAAAAGTTTAGAAAAACCGATTATTATGATAACCCATGCGGCCCCGGAATATGCTTCCGGTAAAATTTCGTTTAGGTTTTCTATATTTGCAACAACTCCGATGAATAAGAGAAAACCTGGAACAAGCTGATTTATCGAAGAACTTTTATAAATTCGTTTTACTTCGGCCAGGTTTTTTTCTTTGAGATGTTTTGCAATCAGTGAAGGTGCAATTTTTCCTATTGACCGTTGTGGAACAGAGATCACGCTGCCGATATAAAATGCAATGGCATAAATCCCGGTGTCGGTTAATCCTGAAAGTGATCCGAGCATAATGATATCTATATTATTAACAACCAGTGTAGTAACTCCGCCAAGAACTACAAAAAGGCCATAATTACTCATACGTTTTATCAGCGTACTTTTTAAGTAACTGAAATCCGGTTTTAGGAAAAACTCATTTTTGATGATGAGAAAAACCACCAATAGTACCGGTTGGGCGATGTATGAAGCCGTAAATCCGATCATAAATAAACGGAAGTCTATCACTTCCCAAAAGAAAAGCAACAGAAGAATAATAGAGAGAAGCCGTAAAATTATTTCACTGATGATTGATCCAGGCACAGAATGTAGCCGTGCACGCACGTAGCTGTTTAATACTTCAAAATACAGGATACCAAATACCAACGGTATCAGGTACCAATAATAATCTGAGAAAAGCGCTGAAGAAGATTGATAGTAACCGGCTATGAAATCATCAAAAAGAAAAGTAAACCCCAAAAAAATGATAAATCCAATCATGGGGACAATCAGGGTAAGAAAGAGAAATCCGTTATGCTTTTTATCAGGGTTTTCAAAATAGGGAAAGAACTTGATGGCGATGTTTTTCATGCCCAAATGCGCAAATTGCGTAAACACAAAACTGATGGAAAGGAGTAATCTGGTAAGGCCGTATTCCTCAGGTTCCAGGATGTTGGGGTAGAGATAAATAGTAGTTACAAAACCAAGTCCTATCCCAATGTAGATAATGATAGAATTAATGATGCTTTGTTGTTTTATGATACCCACTTAGTATTATTTGTCAGTTTGATATTTAGTTAAACTTGGATAAAAATAAGATGTATTTTCTTATAATTACTATTCGCAACTTCATCTGCTAAAAATAAATAAATGCAGGATTTAAAAATCAGGGACATAAGTTATATAAAAAATTACCGGCAGGTGCGGAAGATATTTGGGAAAACTGTTTGTATAGAATGCTTAGACGTGGACCTGAGACCCCATCTGCTGAAAGAACTTTCATTGTATCCCGCCGGTGAACTAGAGCAAGCTGACTACATCCTCGAGATACTTTCAAATGATGAAATAAAAAAGCGCATAAAGGAATTTGAGGATACAGAATATATCTGTATTACTGCTAAGACAGGAGTTCGATATTTTACTTTCCATGAAGGAAAACTCTCCCACATTTTGTTTTCACTTAACAAACCGATTAACAAGCTGCATGGATGGGTACAGCGTTTCAGGAATATAGGATTTAACCGAAGAGAAGAACGTATCGGGCAAATTATTCATGAACAGGTATTAGTACCATCTGTTCTATTTGATGAGAAAGTTGTCCCAGTTCACAGTTCGGCTGTAGAATTCAATAATCAGGTAGTGTTGTTTGGAGGTCATGGAGGAGTGGGTAAAACCTCATTGGAATTAGAACTTTGCTTTTACCGGGCAGCACATTTCATTGCAGATGATATCAGTGTAGTTTCGATAGAAGGAAAGGTTTTTCCGAACTTAAGTTATCCTAAAATCTATGGCTATAATGTGGAGGGACACCCGGAAATAAAAAAAAGAGTGATTGATGGATCTGATTTTATGGATCGTTTACAATGGAAATATCAGTTTCTAAAAGGTCCTAATAAGGTAAGAAGGCGTATATCGCCGGCTTTACTTTACCAGAATTATGAAAGCGAGCCGGTTCAGGGAAACCGCTATATGATTTTAAACAGATATGAAGGTGATATACTCAAAGTTGAAAAAGTATCATCTGACGAAGCAGCTGGAGTAACCATAAAGATCTTAAAAAGTGAATTATCCGGGATACTGAATCAGTTAGATCATCAGGAAAATTTTAAAGTTTCCAGATACAAGAAGGAAGCCATAATAGAACGGTGGTCAATGAACTTGTCCAAACTGCTATCCTCATTTGTATGTGAAGTTGTATTTATTCCACAAGGAATACCCCATCAGGAATTTAAAGAAAAGATGATGGATGTCTTTTCTTAACCTAAAACTCGATAATTTTGGAATATCTCTCGAAGGGTATCTTCTCTTTGCTTAATCGAGAAATTATCAATTATTTGCTGCCGGGCTTTGGGCCTGAGTTTTTCAGCATTTTGATGTGCTTGTCTTATCAATTCAGTGATTTTTTTAGGATCTGGAAATTCTGCAACATAACCGGCATCTCCAATGCCGTGCGGGATCCCAAAAACAGCACTGCCAACGGGAACACAGCCGCATAACATCGCCTCGCAAAGTACATTAGGTAGGCCTTCCGCTCTGGAAAGTTGAGCATGTACCGATGATCGATGATATATAGTTTCCAGATCATTTCGATTCATTGGTGAAATGAGCTCAACATTTTTTCCGGGGGCGTATTTTTGAATAAATACATCTTTAAACTCATCAGAGATTCCAACTAATTTAAAGTTAAAATCAGGTAACTTTTTTGCTATTTCTATCAACAAGTCCCACCCTTTGATCACAGCAGTTCTATTATTTGAGCATAGAGCTACAGAACAAATTACCTTATCTCTGTCCTCAGGACCAAACCCCCATAAATCGGGATTATACCCTGTTGGTACTGATTGCCAATTTGTGTTGAAATTTTGAACATTTTGTGTAATACCATTAGGGTGCGCCTCTTCCCAATATTTTGAAACAGGATCAGTTGCAATCAATGTTCGGTCTACAGGCAATAATAAGGTGCTGTTTTGTAAAACATATTTTCCAAGTGGAGTTCGCCAGTTACTGCAAAAAATCCCGTAGTTCAATTGTTTAATTTTATTACAATCAAATCCACCTAGTACAGTTATTGATGTAATGTTAAATAACTTTGAAAATAGAACAGGCAGAAAAGAATGATAATCTGAAAACCAGCAATAAAGAGCGTCTGCTTTTTTTATGTTCTTCAATAGCCAAAAAAATTGATAAAAGAATTGAAGTATAAGTTTAAAGGGAGACTTAGACGGGTTAAAGAGAAAAACGGATAGATCAGCGAAGCTTTTTAGTATTCTTAGATCTTCTTTAATAAATGAAGATTCACCTGGATGAATAAAAAGTATATAAGGTCTACGGGGCATTTTTTAATCTTCAATACATATTTATTAACAACTAAAACCTAATCAAGTTTTAAGTTAGAAACATATTTATCAGCATTATTTCTATTTAGGTCCAGCCTTTTTTACCTTCAAAAAAAATAACAAACAAATACAATGGCCATACAAGGAATAAAAAAAGTACTGGTACTTGCCCCACACACCGACGATGCCGAATTGGGCTGCGGCGGTACACTTGCCCGCATGAAAGAAGAAGGGGTGGAAATTTTTATTGCGGCTTTTTCAACAGCCAGGGCTTCAGTTCCTGTAGGCACCGACCCAGATATTTTGCGGAAGGAATTTATAAAGTCAATGGATATTTTAGGCGTTCCTGAGAAACGATATTTTATTTATGATTATCAGGTACGAAAACTCTCCTATTCCCGGCAAGAAGTGCTTGAAGAAATGATCAAGCTTAGAAATGAAATTCATCCGGATATGGTGCTGCTGCCTTCTGGAAATGACCTTCATCAGGATCATGAAGTGGTGCATAACGAAGGACTTCGTGCCTATAAGGGTAATACTATCTGGGGATATGAGTTACCCTGGAATCACGTTACCTTCAACACACAGGCGTTTGTGACACTTGAGAAAAAACACATGGAGAAGAAATGGGAAATGATGACCATTTACGAATCTCAATTCAAAAAACAGCGGGATTATTTTACGGAAGAGTTTATCTACGGATTGGCAAAAGTGCGTGGTGTTCAGGTAAATGAAGCTTTTGCAGAAGCTTTTGAAGTAATACGCCTGAAAATTTAATACTGAAACCTGGTTTTAATGGATAAATATACACTCGAAGAACTGAAGCAAAAATTATCGGTGGAGTTTGAATTCCATGGAAATATTGAAGATAACTATATCGATAACTTCAAAAGTATTTTAGATGCTGATGAACATTCTTTGGTTTGGTGTAGTCCTCATCGTAATGATAAACAACAGTTGGTGGAGAAAACCACTGCCCGACTTATTATTTGTGATGACTCCATTGAATTAACAGAATCACTATTGAAAGAAAAAGGATTTTTCGTTGTCAAGAATCCGAAACTCGCTTTTAGCCGTTTATTGCGAAATATTGTTTCGGAGAAAATCCAGCCCGGAATAGATGAAACAGCTACAATCCACCCTGAAGCTCAAATTTCAAAATCAGCTTATATTGGTCCAAATACATATGTCGGCAAATGTGTAATTGGAGAGCATTCTATCCTTCATGGAAATAACTTTGTATACGATGGCACTACAATAGGTGAGAATGTAGTGGTAGAAGCCGGCGCTATTTTAGGAGCAGAAGGTTTTGGAATGGCGCAAACCGAAGATGGTGAGTGGGAACGAATGCCACACATTGGCGGGCTTGAAATTAATGACCGCGTGGAGATCGGTGCGGCTACTACCATTGACCGTGGTACAATGGAAAATACCGTGATTGGTGAAGGAACTAAGATTTCCAAATCAGCTCATGTATCACATAATGTACGCATTGGTAAAAATTGCCTCATTACTGGAGGAGTGATGATTTCTGGCTCAACCACCATCGGCGATAACGTGTGGATCAGCCCAAATGCCACCGTGTTGAATAAATTGAATATTGGGAATAACGTATTTATCTCTATTGGCGCTACCGTAACACAAGATATTAAAGACAATTTTCAAGCACTGGGGCGGAAAATTCTCCCCAAAACCTGATTTCACTTTTGAAAGAATGACCATAGAAGAGCTTATTAAAGAAGTACTACTTATTGAAGAAGGAATCAAATTAACTGATGAAACAGGACCAGATGACATCGATGCTTGGGATTCGCTGGGACATGTGAATATCATAACGGGTATTGAAGATGAATTTGATATCGAAATCTCCCCCGAAGAAATTGGAGAAATAGGCACCATTGGAGACATCAAGAAAATGCTGGCTAAAAAAGATATTACCCTGGAATAATGCAGCCTGAATCTATTGTAGAAGGATTTTTTCGAAGTTCAGAATCTTACCCAGAGAAAACTGCGATTATTTGGAAGGACGAGGTCATTTCTTATGCTAAGGTATCTGAAAACGTACGAAGGGTTGCCTTCTTCTTGGAAAATCATGGAATCACTGAAGGTGACCGTGTAGCTTTTTATGCTGAAAAAAGCCCGTTATTTGCTTATGTCTATTTGGCTGCACACCTATTGAAAGCAGTAGCAGTACCGTTGGATGTGAAACTTCCCGAAGACCGAATTCAAGAGGTGCTGCACCAAACCAACCCCGGTATTTTACTTCATCCAACAGAGGCCAATCATTCCTTCCGACAAGTCTCTTTTGATACAGGTCTGTTGAAAACTTCTCCTTTGAATGATATTAATTTCCCAAATAAAGACGATCTAGCCGATATTCTTTTTACTACCGGAACTACTGGAAATTCAAAAGGAGTCCAACTCACACACCAAAATATTCTTGCTGGTGCGGTGAACTCCAATGAATTCATTGGTAACGATGCTTCGGATACGGAAATTATTCCATTGCCACTGCATCATGCCTTTGGGCTCCGCCGCCTGCGCACCAACATGTTTCTTGGTGCAACGGTAATTCTGGTGGATGGTTTTATGTTTCCAAAGCTTTTTTTTGATGCCATAGAGCAGCACAATGCGAGTGGAATTTGTATGGTACCATCTGGTTTTGCAATCGTAAAGAAATTAATGAAAGACCGGTACATCCCGTATTTCAAAAAATTGAAGTACATCGAATTTGGCAGTGCGCCTATGGATATGGATGAGAAGCGGGAATTGATTGAACATCTTCCCAATACCAGGATCTGCATGCATTTTGGGCTAACCGAAGTTGCTGCTAATATCTTTATAGAATTTCATGAAGCGGCTGGGAAATTACATGCCTTGGGCAAGCCCAGTCCTAATGTGAGTATTGGAATTTTTGATGAAAATGGCAAAGAAAAGCCAATTAGAGAGACCGGAGAAATTGTAGTAAGAGGAGACATACAAACTCTAGGTTACTGGAATAAACCGGAACTTACCCAGCAGTCATTTATTAACAGTTGGTTTAAAACTGGTGATTTGGGATTCAGGGATGAAGAAGGATATATATTTTTAAGTGGACGTAAAGATGATGTGATAAATATTGGTGGGAAGAAGGTTTTTCCGGCTGAAATTGAGGACATCTTAAACCAGCATCCGGCTGTGAAAGATTCAGCCTGTACTTCAGTTTCAGAAGGAGATAAATTTACTGGTGAAAGTATCAAAGCGTTTGTGGTGCTGGCAAGAAATCGAAAAGTGGAACCTAAAGAACTTATCCATTTTTTACGAGGAAGGCTGGAACTGTACAAAATACCTCAGGAATTTCAGTTCATCGGGAAAATACCGACTACTGCATCCGGGAAAAAACAGCGTGATAAGCTCAAATAATATTATGGTTTCAGGGAGAGCATAATTTGTTCTAGCTTTTCGGTCAGACGCTTGAAATTGTAAGAATTCATCGCCTCCTCCTTAGGAGTGAATAGATCCTCTTTTTTTTGAGCTGCGTCATATGCTTTTAACAAAAACTCTGTGGTTCCTTTTTCATCCTCGTGATCAAAAAAAGCGCCAATGTTGGTTTTTTGTACCAGTTCTGAGGCTGCACCATCTACAGGTCCAATTCCTATTACCGGATTTCCTGATATCATGTATTCAAATACTTTTGTAGAGAGTGCAAACTTGCTGTTTTTTGTCCGCCCGATGGCCAGCAGTAACATGTCTGAACTGCTTACTTTCTTCATCATTTCATCGTGGGGTATAAAGTCATGGAAAATTGTTTCAATGACTTTTGAAGCATCTCTAATTTCTTTTTTGATATCAGGGTCTATACTTCCATAAAATTCGAATGCTATATTTTCAGCTTTTTCCGGGTAGTTATTTCCGATATGTGCCAATGATTTTATAAATGCTGCAGGATGTTGATTGGCTTTTAAGCTCCCGAAATACCGAATGGTAAATTTGTTGTTCTTGGTAGAAGTGGGCTCCGTTCTTATGATGTGGTCGGGATCAAAACCATTGGGTATTACGGTGGATTTGTTAGCAATATCTTGTTCATGCTCTGGAAAGAATCCGTTGTTCACTAATATAATTTTATCAGCGCGATTCAATACTTCGGTTTCCAGTTTCTTATTTTGGTTTCGTGCCCATCCACTTTGTGGATTGTCATCATAATAATAAATGTTGGTCCACGGATCGCGGAAATCAGCCAGCCACGGCAGACTACTCCATTCGGCCAGTTTTTTAGCGATCAGATTTGTGGTGGGCGGCGGAGATGTGGATAGGATAAGGTCAGGATTTTCTTTTTTGATGATCTTCTTACCTAACGGAACGGCAAACCATTTCCAGGTAAACTTGGCATCCGGAATCATCAGATTAAGCCGGACCCAAACTGCCAATTTCGATTTCCAGCTTTTATTCTTTCGGTAAAAAATAGAGGGATTGCTGGTTTTAGAGTTGTCCTGATTTCCTGATTTTAAAAGTCCCGTGGGTTCAATAACATTTGAGCGATAAACAGTACACTCTTTCAGTATTGGATCATCCGGCTCTTCTTTCATTCCGGATGCAGCATTTTTTGTAGTAAGAATGACAACTTCCCATCCTGATTTCAACAAGTATTTCACAAACCTTGAAATGCGATAAGTTCCCACTCCCGCAAATGGATACCAGTAATAGGTTATAACCAATACTTTTTTACGTGCCACCGGAATTCCGATTCTTAAAGTACATAAAGCCCCAAAACCCGGCCAGTAAAAGCTGAATAATGAGGGAGGCCCATGAAAGCATAACGCCGGTTTTCCAGGATTGAAGCTCAAAACGAAGTTCCAGCTCATGGTTTCCGGCAGGAATTTCCATGCCGCGGAGCATATAATTGGTTTTGTAGATGGGGATCTCCTCACCATTTAGCAGTGCGACCCAACCGGGTTTATAATAGGTCTCGCTTAACACGAGAAATCCGGGACTATCCCGACTTATTTCCATCGAGATCTGAGGCCCGGTGTAAAGGGTGACCTCAACCGATGAAGTAGTATCCGTTTGTGATGTGAGCGGTTCAGAAGTTTCAACCACTGCCGTATGTGTAAAATTGAGTTGACCCGGTTTTAGATACTCAAAAGCCTCCACAGGATCCTGAACCGTGATCACCGAATCCACAAAAAATGCTTTGGGCAGTACGTTTTGATTTTGGTAAACAACCCCTTCACTGCTTTCAAAAGAAGGCTGAAATCCGGGAAGTTGTAATCCTTGGGAATAAGTCAGGTATTTGACATTCAACAAGTTAAGTAGCTCAATATTAAAGTTTTGACTTTGGATATCAAGGGGTCCTCCGTTATACATCACATCTTGAATAATACTAAGTTTTGCACCGGTGTACCCGCCAATTTGAGGATAGAAGTAAGATGGGGTAGCATTGCTATAAGGATTATCCAAAAGCGGGAAGACACGGTAGGGATATGCCGAATTTTCTGAAATATTCTCCTGGATGTAGGTATCGAGTTCTCTTCGCTGAGATTCCAGATACCGTTCGGTATCAATACTGCTATCAACGATGACATCTTCGGGGATATATCGTTTGTCTACATTTAGAAGATCAAACCCTGCAATAAGGATGAATCCAAATAGTGCAGCAGAAAGCGGAATTTTATTCATGAATGCGACATAGATCAATCCAATACCTAAAGCCAATATGATCGCAAATCTCATTAAGTCTGCTTTTGCTTTATCTTCCCGTTCCGGAACCAACTCTGTATTCACATAGCTTTGAGCCCTTCGCTGCACTTGTGGATTGTCAGTGCTGACCTGATTTTGTTGAGCGATCTGGTTGGCGATATTTTCAACTTCCCCTGGTTTGGTGAAGTTGGAAGAGCTGATCTGCACAAAAAGAAAAATGGCTATAGCCCCGGTAAGACCAATCGGCACATATAATTTTTTAAGATCAGGCTTCTTTTGTGAGATATAATTCCCAAGCCATTCGAGCCCATATGCAGCAACTACGATGTAACAGAAAGAAGTTAATATCAGCCAAGTTTCGGGAGCTCGAAACTTATCAAAATAGGGGATGTAGTCGAAGGCAAATTCATTCAATAATCGGAAATTACTCCCCCATGCGAACATCATCCCGAGTGTGCCGGCTGCAAAAAAGACATACATGGTCTTAGATCGTTCTCTGAATAAAGCTAGCAGAATAAATGGTAAAGCTAGGGCTCCAATGTAGTGTGGGCCTGATGTAAAAGATTTTGGCCCCCAATAATCCGGTGAAGCTCCGCCAAAAATATTAGGCAAAAATAAGGTCCAGGTTTCTTTGATACCTTGTGACCAAGCAAAGGCATAGCCGGTTGTTAGTCCGGTTGAGTTATCCAAAGCAGACCCGCCACGTAGACTGTATTGAGCATATTCCTGTAAAGCAAGAAGTTTTTCAGCATGCCCCATGATCCCAATGATCGTGCCAAGGGCTAATAGCCCTGTAATAACCCCCCAGTTTTTTAGGGCTTGATCCTTATAAGCCTTCCATGAGTCAAATACCCAAAGGAAGCCAAGCAGATAGAAAAAATAGTAGGTAATTTGTGGATGCCCGGCTCTGAGTTCCAGGGTTAATGCCACACAAAACAAGAGTAATCCGGGCAGTTTCTTCTCTTTTCGGCTCAGGAGCCAATAACCGGCTATAAGCCAGGGTATATAAGTAATGGCAATGAATTTCGTGTTATGCCCGGCGGAAATAATGATTGGTATATAGGTCGTGAGGCCAAATAATAAACTTCCAAAAACTGCTGTCAATGACCTGAATTGCATTAGGATAAATAGAAAGTACATTCCCGAAAGTAATACCCAAAAGTGAAAGGCAGGATATATATCTCTGAAAAATGATCGCAGATCATCCATGTGTGGAACCTGTCTTTGGGTTGAGACCACAAATGAAGGCATGCCACTGAACATATTGTTTACCCAAAGGGGTTCTTCGTCAAACTCTTCTCTGTATTCTATCACCGATTCAGCCCCGGCCCGCCATTGGGTAATATCATGCCGCTGAAATTCCTTGCCGCCAATGGTGGTGGCTGTGAAAAGGAAAAATGGAACTAAAAACAGGATCAGCAGGGCAACAATGTGTTGGCGCGATTCCGGAAGTTTAGAAAAGAAATCTTGGTTGGAAGCAGAATGGCTTTCTGACATATGCGGTTTTATTCGATTACTTTTGGCACACGGAAATAATCACTGTCGGCATCGGGGGCATTTTTTAAAGCGTCTTCGTGCGATAATGGTTCTTTAGCTTCATCTTTTCGAAGCCGGCTGTCGAGCTCGATCACATGTTCGAGTGGTTCTACATTCTCGGTGTCCACTTCATTGAGCTGATCCATATAGCCAAGGATCTTATTCATATCTGTGGCAAAGGATTTTACTTCTTCATCATTCAGCTGCAATCGAGCAAGGTTGGCGATGTATTGTACGTCTTTCTCAGTAACTGACATAATCTTGTATATTTTTTATTAAGGCTGAATTTAAGAAACATTGAGTGAAAGATTAATCAGTTTTTCGAGAACTTCTTATTCTTTCACCTATCAGAATGGAAATACAATATTTTAGGTTCAAAAACTTGGCATGTTGCTGATTTTATTTTCATTTTAGGAGACTAATTCAATTTTATGATCAAAAAGAAAATTACCATAAAAAATTCAGCGGGACTCCATGCCCGCCCATCGGCTCAGCTTGTGAAGCTTGCCAGTAAGTTCGAATCTGATTTCTATATTCACAGTTATGGATATCGGGTGAATGGGAAAAGTATATTGGGTGTAATGACCCTTGCAGCTGAGCATGGAGCAGAGCTTGAACTGGAGCTTGATGGCTCTGATGAAGAAGATGCTTTAGAAGCTATTGTTGATGCAATTGACAATAAATTCGGCATGGCAGATGAATAAGGGCTTCTACTAATGAATACCTCCACCAAACAACAATTTACAATTGAAGGTAAAAGAGCGGCTCCCGGCATAGCGATTGGAGAGGCGGTGGTCATTAGTTCGGAATCTAAAACCGTTACTCCTGCTTCCATCAAGCAAAAAGAGGTAGCTGATCACAAAGAAAGGTTTAATGAGGCAAAGCTAAGCTTAGTAGCTCAACTGGAAGAAATGTCAATAGGATTAAGTGATGCCGCTACAGCCGGTATCATCGACACGCAAAGCGAGATCATTAAAGATCCGGAACTGGAAAAAAGCGTGTTTGATATTATCGAGAACAAGCTCTTAAGTGTTGATTTTGCTGTATATCAAACCTACTGCACATTTATTGAAAAGCTGAAAGAAAGTGGCTCCGAGTTATTCCGGCAGCGCATTATAGATCTTGAGGATATCCGTGATCGGTTTATTGCTGAGGTTTGTGATCAAAAGAGTGTAAGATCCATCAAGAAAGGATCTGTTATTATTGCGAGGGAAATAAGTCCCACCGATCTGGTGGCTTTTTATGAGGATGGGGCGTCCGGTTTGGTGATGGAGAAAGGTGGGACAACTGCTCATGCAGCCATCATAGCTAAATCTTTGGGAATGCCGTGTATTGTGAATGCAAAACGAGCAAGTAAAGAAGCTGTTAAAGGTGAACAGGTTATACTAAATGCTGATGAAGGAGCATTGATTTTGCGACCTTCCAAAGAAACACTCAACGGTTTTAAGAAAAGATTAAAAGCCCAAAAAGTAGCTGCAAAGAAGAAATGTGCTGAGGGATTTGAAACAAAAGATGGAGTTCCCTACAAGTTATTGGCGAATATTGAATTTGAGGCAGAATTAAATAATGTTGGCGAAAACGGAGCTCAAGGTATTGGATTACTGAGGACGGAAGGTTTACTGTTTGGGAAGCGTGTGCGAAAAAGTACCGAGGAACAGGAAGCTTTTTATGAACAAATTGTTTCCGGTACAGAAGGACCTGTAACGATCCGGTTGTTTGACATTGGCGGAGATAAAAATGCGCGAAGGCCACAAAAAGAAGCAAATCCATTCTTAGGGTGGCGTGGTATTCGTCTCCTTTTAGATGAAAAGAAATTATTACGAAGTCAGCTTCAGGCCATACTTACAGTTGCAGGTAAATATCCCGGGAAAGTAAAGATCTTGGTGCCTATGGTTTCGGTGATCGATGAAGTTCGACAGATCAGAAATGAGATCGAAAAAGTACAGGGGGCTCTTCTTTCATCCGGGGTGGATATTGATGAAGAAATTCCACTTGGACTGATGGTAGAAGTTCCCAGCGTGGCAATATCGGCCTATCAATTTGCGCGGGAAGTTGATTTTATGAGCATCGGTTCGAACGATCTTACCCAATACACGCTCGCAGTGGACAGGGGAAATGAACGGATACATACACTGTTTCAACACTATCATCCATCGGTATTAAAACTGGCTGAGATGACAGTTAAAGGTGCCCGAAAAGCAGATATTGAAGTAAGTGTTTGCGGAGAGTTAGCCGGAGATGAGATCGGTGCTGCCTGTCTGTTTGGATTAGGAATCAGAGAACTGAGTATGGTGCCATCATCTGTTTCAACGATAAACGAATTACTGAGTTCCCATTCCTCTGAAGATTTTAGCCGACTGGCAAATAAAGCTATAGAACTTTCATCCTCCGAAGAACTTGAACAGTTCTACGAAGAATGGAAGTGAATTTGAGTGCTCAGTTGATCAGTTTTGGGCAATACCAATCACTCCGCAGGCTACACGACTTCCTGCTGCTCCTGTAGGTTGCGATTCAAGATCATCTTCCCCTGCATGAATAATGATGCCGCGTCCTAAAATTTGCTCAAGTGTTACAGTAGCATCGGTATAGTCGACATTAGCAGAGCCTTCTTCATTGGCTTCAATATTTCCTAAGTCGCCCATGTGTCGTTCCATATCAGTGGGGGCGCCGTGGTTATTTCCGGCAGGATTAAAATGTCCGCCCGCACTTGTTCCGTCATCAGCACGGCAGTCTCCATATTGATGAATATGAAATCCATGATTTCCTGGTTCGAGTCCTTCAAAATCTCCCTGAATAGCTACACCATCTTCTGATTCTGTAAAAGTAACAGACCCTGAAACGCCACTGTCACCTACAGGCATAACGGTAGCTACCAATTCTGAATGTTCAAAAGTAGTTTCTGTGACTTCTTGTTCAACAGTTTCGGTGCATCCTGCTGCAATTATAAATAATGCGGTTAAAAACGTAGTGAATTTCATAAGTGTAATATGGATTTATATTGAGTTCGGTAATTCAACACTAAACAATTGTGCTTCATTCATTTAAAACTGAATTTCGCAGATCCTTAAATGCCTCTAAGCGAGATGTAATGTTTTCATAGATCTTCGGCTTTTTCTTCTCCAGTCTTTTGGCTGATGTTGGCAGGAAGAAATTTTTAGCCCTGATAAATAATGGAGCCGTGAGAATACTCAAACCAACATAGATCCAGATGTACAAGCTGTCAACTCCTGAAATGGCCAGGGTCAGGCTTACTACGATATAGAATAATGGCAGCAAAAATATACCTGATAAAAATTTAATGGAGGCGTCAAAAGCACGATCTTTGATCACGTTCCTGATCAAATACCGGACGGGCTGATAAGGGATGACATTATTCAGAAAAGAGAAAGCATAAAGTGGAGATAGCAAAAAGTCCTTTGCAGTTAACCCTTTTCCATAAGCTATTTCATTTAGTTTGACCTTATTTTTGTCGGCCAGCTTATCAAGTTCTTTTGCTTCGTTGATCAGTTCTTCAGTAATGTGAGGCCCTGTTTTTTTGATACGCTGGTTAGCCGTATCAGGGTCAATGACTTTTAGATCATCAGGCTCCAGATCATCCCACAAGATCTTTTGAAGAGGATATTCCTCCAGATCCTCAACATGGAAAACAAGTTGTTTCATCGCCTCCGAAACATCCTCTTTCATGCTATCAACGCCGGCTTTCTCGTCACCCTCATAAACTTCTCTGTATTTACTTACTGGTATGGGCTTCCCGTAATTGATCTGAACGGTATTTCCTCCGGTCTGATGCTCACTGTAATTGATCCCAACTGGTACAATTTGAAGATCGAGGGACCAGTCATATTCTTCTTCGGCGCCAAAGGCGATTCGGGTAAAGCCTTTACTCAGCGACCGGATCCTTCTTTTTAAATTATGATTGGCTTCTGCAAAAACAAGAACCGTATCATTATTTTTGAGATACCTAATACATTTTTCGAAGATCTCGTTGTTCTTTTGGACTGAGCTAAAACCATCCCGAACACGATACACCGGCATCATGTTTATAGACCATAAGTATTTTCCTATGATGTCAGGTTTGAAAGCCTGTGCTCGTGTTAGAAAATAAATCGTGGGCTTTGTTGTGGCTGCCACATGAAAAGCATCTAAAAAAGAGTTTTGGTGATTGGGGACATATAAAATAGGCTTGTCCTTAGGCAGACTTTCCCTGCCTTTTACTACTCGTTTGGAGTAGAAAAATTTCAAACCATTTCCTACTACCGTATGTCGCCAGAATTGATACCAAAGATAATTTTTTTCACGCATTAGAGAAGACGCGTTGTAAGGTTGATTTTCCAATTGACCAGTACCATCCGATACTGAGCCCGGCTATGATGTGCCAAATGCCCCACCATGCGGCTACTAAAGCCATGCCACCGAGGCCGTCAAAGAAATTAAAAATAAGCAATAATCCCAAGCCTGAATTTTGAATTCCTGTTTCAATGGAAATGGATTTCCGATCTTTTCGGGGCAGTTTAAAGAGATATCCCAATCCATAACCGCTCATCAGGGCAATGGCATTGTGAAAGAAAACAAGGACGATGACCAAATCCACATAGCTGATAAAGTTCTCGAAGTTCATGCTGAAGGCAACGATCACAAATCCTGCAAAAAAGATGATGCCGAAGTTTTTGATGTAAGGAGAGATGATCTGGGAAAGCTCATCTTTAAAATGCCGGAGCGTCATCCCCAAAACTAAAGGAATTCCCAAAATGAGTATGATGATCCGGAAAACTTCAAACAAGTCGAGGTGAATTTCGGTTAGGATGGCATTGGTTGGTCCGTACATACTGGCCCAAAAGGCAAAGTTGAAAGGGGTCATGAAAATGGACAAAAAAGTAGCAAAAGCTGTCATGCTAACCGAAAGAGCGGCATTACCGCGGGCTAGCAGTGAAAAGAAATTTGAGATATTACCACCGGGACAAGCCGCCACCATCATCATTCCCAATGCAAAACTTGGGTGGGGTTCCATGATGATCACCAATAAGAAAGTAAGGGCTGGTAGCAGGAAGAACTGGGATGCCAGACCAATGATTGTGCTCTTTGGATTCTTGACTACTTTTCTGAAATCATCGATCGTAAGCTCAAGCGCAACTCCAAACATGATAATAGCCAGCGACACATTCATAATGTGCAGCCCGCCACTATCCAGATTTAGTTGAAGTGCGTCTATGGATTCGCCCATGCGTGTCCTGATTCTTTTTTCATTTCGCCAACATTAGCTGACCAAGAATACGAAAACTTTTAGATACTCGGATATGGTGTTTTAGTGTTATGGTGTTACAGTGATTGATCTCAACACTGTAACACCATAACACGTTAAAACTTAAACACCGTATTCCCCTGTGGTTTATAAAAAAAGTATCCATTATTTTGGTTTAGAATTTAAACCAAATCAAAAACCGCTATGAGCAACATTCAGCCTTTTCACCTTGCATTTCCTGTTAAAGACCTTGAAGAATCCTATGCATTTTACCATGACCTGCTGGGCTGTGAAACCGGCCGCACCTCCGATCAGTGGATCGATTTTAATATGTGGGGACATCAGATAGTTGCACATCTGAGTCCGGAAGAAGCTAAGGGATCTGCCATGAATGCCGTTGACGGAAAAGGAGTGCCGGTGCGTCATTTTGGGGTGATACTGGAAATGGATGAATGGAAAAAACTAGCCGATAAATTAAAATACGAAGGCATTGAATTTGTTATCGAACCGTACATTCGTTTTAAGGGAGAGCCGGGCGAGCAGGCAACGATGTTTTTTTTAGATCCCAGTGGAAATGCACTTGAATTCAAAGCGTTTGCAGATGAAAGTCAGATCTTTGCGAAATAGCGAAATCTAGCAATATTGCTGTAATTGGTTCCAACGCAGAGCGTAGGAACCAGTGTTTTGGAGGGGCTATGTGGGGGTCCGGAACTAATAGAATAGGATAAAAATTGTAGTAACGACTCGCTCCTACGCTCCGCGTTGGAGCGAATGCTATGGCTGATCAGTATCAGATACCTCAACCCATCGCAGGTCATTCTCAATGAATGTTATAAAGGTGAGTAGGTTTTGGGACTGCCAAAAATCCCTGATGTCATTGATGGGATCCTGATAAGAAAAAGAGCGAGTGGTATCTTCATCAAATACTTCAAAATTATATACCCGGCGGGGTAACTCGCCGGAATCCGGAACCCAGCCTTCGATCTCATTCTGTGGCGGAAGCTCCATGATCCGTAAAAAGTCTACGAATTCATTAAAGTCATTCCATGAACTATCTTGAGCAGAAATAAGCTGCTTGTCAACCACCTTTTCTCCGGATTCATCCAGCTTGTAGGTAGTTAGTTCTCCTGTCCAGGTTGTATCCGTATTTACAAATTCAAAATACATGGCTTGGTTGATGTTAAGGGAAATGCGTTCATCCGGAGCAGCATCAGCTTCCGGGGCATTGACCATTGTTTCAGATGATGAACAAGCGATCATCAGTGTCAATATGACCCAGCTGGTAAATAAAACTCTATAATTCATATTCAATTAAAACTATCCTCCAAACTCCTGTTCGATCACTTCCATGCGGTTCTGATACTCCTCCCATTTAGAATAACGATCTGTAAGGTCGGCTTTGAGTTGGTCATATTCTAGTGAGAATTTTTTCACATTCTCGGCATCATCATAAAAATCAGGCTGAGCCATGGTGGCCTCGATCTCATCTTTTCGGCTCTCCATTTTCGCGATTTCTTTTTCCAGCTCTTCAATATTTTTCCGGATCGGCTTGGTGCGGCGACTTAGTTCATTTCTGCTTTCCGCTTCAAGTCTGCGTTGTTCTTTTCGGGAAAGCTGATTGTCTTGATCATTTTGTTTTTGAGTTGAAGGCTCAGCTGTTTCTGCCTCGGCTTCTTCTTGCTTGCGTGTGAGATAATAAGACACATTCCCCAAGTACGTTTTGATATAACCGGGCTGTACATCCAGTACTTTGTTAACGATAGGATCCAGGAAATTCCGGTCGTGAGATACAATTACTACAGTCCCCTCATACTGCTGAATAGCCTGCTGCAGAATGTTCTTACTGCTCATATCAAGGTGATTTGTTGGCTCATCAAATATTAACAGGTTGGCGGGAGAGAGTAGCATTTTAGCTAAAGCAAGCCGACTTTTTTCTCCACCGGAAAGCACTTTCACTTTTTTGAATACATCATCACCCTGAAAAAGAAAACACCCGAGGATGGTACGCAATCGGCTTTCTTTTGCATCTGAACCGGCATCCTGTAGTGTTTCAAGCGCATGACGTTTGGTATCTAGTTCATCGGCCTGGTGCTGGGCAAAGTAATTTACAGTGACATTATGCCCTTCGGTCCGGTCTCCTTTTTGAAAAGGCTCATTCCCGGCTAATATTCGAATTAGTGTGGATTTTCCGGCGCCATTTGGTCCTACCACTGCAATTTTATCCCCGCGTTCAATTTCATAATCGATGCCGTCAAAAACAGGATTATCGTCATAGCTTTTATGGAGATTTTCCAGTTTCATAACCACTTGTCCACTGCGTGGTGGTTCAGGAAAGCGGAAGGAAACTTTGCTTTGCTCGTCCTCGAGTTCAATGCGATCCATTTTTTCCAGCTGCTTTACCCGGCTCTGAACCTGACTGGCTTTGGACGCTTTGTACCGAAAGCGATCAATAAATTCTTGTGTTTCCTTGATCTGCTTTTCCTGATTTTTCTTGGCGTTCAATAGGAGCTCTTTTTCCTCTTCCCATTTCTTTTCATAAAAAGAATAATTGCCCGCATAATCACTGATCTCGCCACTTCTAAGGGCTAGCGTTCGGGTGGTGATGGTGTCCAGGAATGCCTTGTCATGAGATACGACCACAACAGCACCTTCATAGCTATTCAGGAAATTCTCCATCCACTGCAGCGATTCGATATCAAGGTGATTGGTGGGTTCATCCAAAAGCAGATAAGTTGGCCGCCTCAGCAGCAATTTGGCTAAAGCTATTCGCATGAGCCATCCACCACTGAACTCCGAAGTGTTGCGGTGAAAATCTTCTTCAGTGAAACCAAGTCCCATCAGTATTTTTTCGACCTGTGAACGCAATTCATACAAACCCGAAGATTCAAGTTCAGTTTGGAGAATTCCATAGCGCTCCATGAGGCGTTCATATTCCTTACCCTTGGGATCGACATGCGCCAGCTTTTCCTGAATATCTTTCACTTCCATCTCCAGTTCAAACAATTCAGCAAAAGCAGTTTCTACTTCTTCCAGAACAGTAAGTGTGAAGTCGGGGTCTACTCCGTCCTGAGGGAGGTATCCCAGCGTTTCTTCATTGGAAAGAGCAATACTTCCTTCATCACATTCCTGAATTCCCATGATGATCTTAAGCAGGGTAGATTTTCCGGCTCCATTCGGACCGACCAACCCAATACGCTCGCCGGGATTGATGAAGGTACTGACGCCGTCCAAAAGTTCGCGGTCGCCTAAATGCAACGTAATATTTTCGAGTGCTAACACAGTGTGATGAATGTCTAAAATTGATAAAAAATGAAGGACTGAAAATATGGATTAATTGTGTCGGGAATGAAATTTTTCTATTTACTTATACCGGCGGGAATCTCGAAGTTGGAAAGGGTGCGGTGGGTTATGGCACATACGGTTATTTGCCTTGGAGAATAGTTGTTACTCTTTTAAATAGGTCCAGTCCAAAACCCTCACCAAGGTCATTCCCGTGGAGGCGGGAATCTAATAGTCTCAATCGCCTCAAAAATTTAATCCAAGAAAAAAGTTTGTAAGGAATCCAATTCTCATCGCTCTAATTAAATATGAAAGAAGGATATGTGTACATACTATCAAACAGCAAAAGAACAGTTCTATACACCGGGGTTACAAGTAATTTACTTGAACGGGTTTTTCAACACAAAAAAGGGCAAGGGGGTAAATTTTCAGCAAAATACAAAACATATCATTTGATGTATTATGAAGTTCACCAAACGATGTATCAGGCAATCAATCGAGAGAAGCAGATAAAAAAATGGAATAGAGAGTGGAAGATCAATTTGATCAAGTCAATTAATCCGGAGTTGAAAGATCTATGGAATGAAATCTTGCCCGATGGAAGAATGCACTTTTAATTGTTTAGTTTGATTTCTGTAATTCTGGCATTGGTTAAATATCAGATCCCCGCCTTCGCGGGGATGACGGGTGGTGGAGGTTTTTTTTGGCTTATAGTCTTCTGCAATTTTCTAAATACCCAATAGTCATTCCCTCGCAGGCGGGAATCTAATTGGTGGTTTAAGACCGAAAACTCATTCGGAATACCAGCGAAGTCTTTTATAACTTCGGTTCAGTTTACAAAAGCAGTGAGTTAATAAACCTAAAAACCCTTAGTTTTGGGGGGAATCAAAAAGACAGAAATTTATGCCGAAAAAAAAGATCAACATTACCGTAGAATTAGATGAGCAAAATGTGGCAACTAACATCGCATTTAAAGCCGATGATATGCCGAATGTTAATGCTGTGGATTGCCGCGCTATGCTTCTTTCATTCTGGGATTCACAGAACAAAGACACTCTAAAGCTCGACCTTTGGACACGGGACATGACCGTGGATGAAATGAAGATCTTCTTTCACCAAACCTTGGTGACGATGGCGAACACCCTCCAAAGTTCCATCGATGACGAACGCATTGCCGGTGATATGCGCGATTTCTGTGATTACTTTGCAGAGAAGATGGAGATCAAGGAGTAGTTAAGTATATAAAATAGACCCAAAGCTAACTCCGCTTTCACGTTCACTTTCATCCCAGATATCGTAAGTCAGAATTTCGCCTTTAAGATTGGGGATGGTTTTCAAGAAAGAGTAAAGTGGCGGATATCCACAGATACGATAAGGATCATATTCTTTACTCATCAGCTCCAGCATTTTTTGGGGTGCGCCGGATGTGCCATGATCCAGAAACTCTTCATCGAATTTGCGGATGTCTTCGAATAGTTCTTTAGCAGGCTTGTCATCTCCGAATTTCTTCCCGACGTGAGCAAGGTCTCCGCTTATCAGGAAGAAAGTATCAGCATCATCTCCAAACATTTCGGCCAATAATCCGCAGAAATTTTCGACTTGTTGTCCCTGAAATCCATCGGCTTTGTAGAACAGTTCATCAAGGCTGCCAACCACGATGGGAATCATTTTAAACTCATGATCCCAAAGATGATTAATGAAAACAAGATGCTGTTCAATGCTGTGCTCGATCCGATGCGCCCGGTCCTGAAAGGTTACACCATAATGTTCAGCTCCATCTCCAATTTGCTCTTTTATTTTTTGAATGCTTTCTCGATCCGTGCTTACTACCCCATTTACCATCTCAAAATCCTTTGATGAGATCACAAAAGGCCGCTCTTCATAGATATCAGGATACATACCCGAATAGTGTGAGGTAGCCAGAACCACCACGCGTTTGGGTTTCAGGTTTTTGATAGCTGAAAAGGCTTTAACGTAGCTGTTCAGTCCAACGCGAATATCAATATGTGGGGCATACAGTGCTTTTGCGGCTTGAACCGGATCCGAAGTTGGAAGTTTCTCAAATGCTTCATTCAAAAAATGGGTCATTTCCGCGGGATCATCAGGATAAGCTAGCCCTGCGGTGATGGATTGATGAACATCTGACCGCTCATATTCCAGCTCAATTTCCTCTGCATGCTCTTTAAAATACCGGGAGTGAAGCAGCGCATTTTTGTCCAGAAACTTTACATAGTCAAGAACCTGCTCTTTGGTGACCCCATTTCCGGAAAATTCCAGGATGTCTTCAACGCTGCGTTGCCCATCAAACAGAGAAAAAATTGAACGCGCCGATTGTGGTACTGCAAAATCACTGGTGGCATATCCATACTGATCCTGAAAGAACAGATAGGTTTCTCCATCTTGTTTTAAAGGGATGATCTGCACATCAAATCGCAGCGGCGGGATGGGATCGGTGTAGGAGTTAAAGAGATTTTTTTTCATGAATGCTAAATGCTATAATTTTAAATGTTAAATGGCTGGTGAGTCCATTTAACATTTAAAATTAATCATTACTGCGCATTTTCTGGCATTTGCAGTTTATACCGTAGTTTTTGCAAAGGGGATGATCCGGTGCTTCCGAAATTCGGGCTTTGCAGGCATTACGTCCGTGATGGATCATTAAATGCGAAAGATCTGTCCAGCTTTCACGAGGGAATAACGCCATCAGGTCTTTTTCAATTTTATTGGTGTTTTTTTTCTCTTTTGTGAGTCCGAATCGGTTTGAAAATCGTTTAACATGCGTATCCACAACCACGCCCACATTAATTCCGAAGGCATTTCCTAAAACTACATTAGCAGTCTTTCGGGCAGCTCCGCGTAGCTTCAGAAGATCCTCCATGTTTTGAGGAACTTCACCGTTAAATTCTTCTACTAAAATTTGAGAGGTTTCCTTGAGTGATTTGGCTTTGTTGCGATAAAATCCTGTTGATCTAACTAATTCCTCCAGTTCTTCCAGCGGTGCATCTTTCATTAGTTCCGGTGTGGGATAGGTTTCAAAAAGATCAGGAGTGGTTTTGTTTACTCGCACGTCTGTACACTGCGCACTCAAAATGGTAGCGATCAAGAGTTCAAATGGATTACGATGGTTCAGCTCACAATGCGGGTTGGGATAGTGTTTATATAGCTCATTTAAAATTTCCAATGCCCGTTCTTTTTGGTCTTTCGATTTTCTCGGAAGCTTAGGGAGTTCATTTTTCTTTTTCGCCATGTTCAGTTATCAGGTTTCTATAAACAGTTAGCAGTGCGTTTGAAGGTATGATTTTAAGGATAGATGCGCAGGTAGTTTTTGGTTACCACTGGTAGGCTCAATTTTTATATGTTGAATGAATGGAAGGTTATTTAACATTTAAAATTATCTCACTTAAAATTTTCCTTATCTTTGGAGCTCAACAAATTTTGAATTGTAAATACACACTCATACATGTCGAATCTGGACAGCTTAGATAAAATTGTATCGCTGGCGAAAGCGCGGGGCTTCATCTTTCAATCCTCAGAAATCTATGGCGGACTCAGCGCTGTCTATGATTACGGACCCCTCGGTGTAGAACTCAAACGAAATATCCGTGATGCCTGGTGGAAAGAGATGACCCGCCGCCACGATAATATTGTGGGTGTTGATGCGGCTATTTTCATGCATCCTAAAGTCTGGGAAGCCAGTGGTCACGTAGGTGGCTTTAATGATCCCATGATAGATGACAAGCAGTCCAAAAAACGCTATCGCGCAGATATGATTATCGAGCAGCATATTGAAAAGCTGCGAAAAGATGAAAAGCATGAAGAGGCTAACGCTATACAGGAAAAACTAGATTCCTGTGGTTCCCGAAAAAGCCTGACCGAAGACTTGTACGAGATCATCATGGAAAATGAGATCCGTGCACCGGAATCGGGTGCTTTTGACTGGACTGAAGTGAGGCAGTTTAACCTCATGTTCAAAACGCAATTTGGTTCTACTTCTACCGAAGAAGACGGTGTTTATTTACGTCCTGAGACCGCGCAGGGAATTTTTGTGAACTATAAGAATGTATTGGATACCGCACGTGTTCAGGTTCCGTTTGGGATAGCTCAAACCGGTAAAGCTTTCAGGAATGAAGTGGTAGCCCGGCAGTTTGTGTTTCGAATGCGGGAATTTGAGCAGATGGAAATGCAATATTTTGTGAAGCCCGGAACAGATGAGGGCGAGTACGAAAAATGGCTGGAGAAACGTCTTGAGTGGCACAAGATGATGGGCATTCGGGAGGAGAACTTGAGAACAGCTCCGCATCCTGAAGATAAACTCGCGCACTATGCACGTGCCGCGGCCGACATTCAGTACAAATACCCGATCGGCTGGCAGGAAGTGGAAGGCATTCATAACCGGACTGATTTTGACCTGACACAACACGCTGAATTTTCAGGCAAAAAACTGGATTACTTTGACCAGAAAAATCAGGAGCGTTTTGTGCCCTATGTAATTGAAACTTCTGTAGGCCTCGACCGACTTACCCTGATGGTGCTTTGCGATGCTTATCGAGAAGAAGAGGTAGATGGGGATACAAGAACGGTTCTGAAAATGAATCCGAAATTGGCGCCAACTCAGGTTGGGATCTTTCCGCTTATCAAGAAAGACAAGCTTCAGGATCTGGCTCATAAAATTGAAGAAGATCTCAGAGAAGAGTTTTCCGTTTTGTATGATGAGTCAGGATCTATCGGAAAGCGTTATCGACGACAGGATGAAGCGGGAACGCCATTCTGCATCACGATTGATTTTGATGGTGTTGAATCGGAAGGCGAAGATACGGTAACTATCCGTTACCGCGATGATATGAGTCAGGAAAGGGTGCCGGTTTCGAGGCTAGCGGAAGTGATTCGTGACGGGATGAAAGAGTGGAAGCCTGAGTAAAATCGTTTAGAGATCAAAAGTATTATTCAAAAGCGGACTATTAGTCCGCTTTTTTTATATGATTGGGAAACTTTTAGGTGAATATTTGGTTAGTAATATGAATACACCCAAACTTCCTGTCTATGAAAAATTTTCTAAGTTATTTGCTACTCATTTTTCTTTCATTAACAGGAACTGATGCTCTCGCACAAATTGAGATCGTAAATGCTTTTCCAAATCTAAGTTTCAGTGCTCCGGTTGATTTTCAATTTGCTAACGAATTGGATAATAAGGTATATGTGGCAGAACGAGCTGGAAGGATTCGCGTGTTTGAAAACGATCCCGAAACATCTGAAACCAACGAGTTTTTGGATATTAGAGATCAGGTCAATACTTCGGGTGAAGGGGGATTGCTCGGTTTTGCATTTCACCCAGAATATGAGACTAATGGGTACTTTTATGTGTATTATACGGCAGGAAGCCCATTTCGTTCAGTTATTTCCAGGTTTGAAGTCTCAGATAATGAACTTGCTGCTAACGAGAACTCTGAGCTTATTCTTCTTGAGATAGATCAGCCCTACAATAATCACAATGGCGGACAGATCCGGTTTGGCCCGGATGATTATTTATACATCGCACTGGGAGATGGCGGAAGTGGTGGAGATCCTGATGAAAATGGGGAAGACCGTACAACATTACTTGGTTCCATTCTTCGGCTCGATGTTGATAATACAGAAGGAGAGTTGAATTACGCGATTCCGCCAGATAATCCATTTGTTGATAATAATGAAAGCTATCGAGAGGAGATCTATGCCTATGGTTTAAGAAATCCATACAGGTTTAGTTTTGATGCCGAAACCGATGAATTATGGGTTGCGGATGTAGGGCAATCATCCCGCGAAGAAATTAATATAGTAGAGAAAGGCCTGAACTATGGCTGGAATACCATGGAAGGAAGTTTATGCTATGATCCTTCAAGTGGTTGTGATACTTCCGGGAGGGAGCTACCAATTTATGAATATGGACGAGGTGAAGGCGGTTCCATTACCGGAGGCTTTGTGTATCGGGGATCAGCAGTTTCAGAGATGCAAGGGCGGTATGTGTATGCCGATTTTGTGTCCGGTAATATTTGGATGCTTAGCTGGGATGGAGAACAAGCATCAGATAATCAGCTAATTGATAATTTTAACAGTTATCAGCTTGTTGGTTTTGGAGAAGACCAAGATCGCGAACTATACCTTACTTCTTTTGATGGTAATATTTACACGTTCAGATCTGAGGTGAGCAATTCTAATGAAGATGAAAATGATATAGCTTCCTCTGTTCAGCTTCGTCAAAATTACCCCAATCCATTTAACCCAAGTACTAAAATAAGCTATTCTTTGAACGAATCAGCTTTCGTTAGTTTACGGGTTTTCAATATGCTTGGGCAGGAAATTGAAATTTTGGAAAGAAGTCAAAAATCAGCGGGTACATATACTGTTTCCTTCGATGGAAGTGACCTTTCAAGTGGATTATACATCTATAAACTCGAGGCTGGAGCTTTTTCTTTAACCCGGCGAATGATACTAATGAAATGACCAAAGGTTTTATTCATTTGAGAGTATCCAGAAATTTTTCTGCTCTTCGTAAGTTCCATTGGTCAATTTCATTTTGAGGGCTCTCATTTAAAACCTCCTGCAGAGTATTGATGGCTTTCTGCTTTTGTCCGGAGCGTTCATAATGCCGTGCAAGGTCAAGTTTAAAACGAATGACTTGATCAGGCTTCAGTTCCAATGCTTTTTTTATGTATTCCTCAGCTTTTTCATTGGACGCTCCACTTGGAACCCCTTTTGAAAATATACCCGCTGCAAAACGTTGCCCACTGCCAATATTAGCAACTTTGCTGTGCCAAAGACCCAATAAATGCCATGCAGGGGCATATTTAGGTAACATTTCAACAGCTTTTTTAGCATGTTTTTTTACGATATGAGATTTCTCGATACGGACCTTTGATCCGGATATATCAGAGATCCGCCCATTTGCAACGCCGTAGACAAAATGAGAAAGTCCTTTATCAGGATATTTTTCCAGCGTTTGTTCTGCGTAGTCAAGAGATTTTTGATAGTATGTATTCATTTCAGATTCTGAATTCATACGATAGCCGATTCTCGCATAAAGTAAGGAGGTATGCCAGAGAGCCTCGAAATTATTGGCGTCTTTTTGGAGTACTTTTAGATAAGTATCGAGCGCCTCATTTTCGCTGGTCTGATCAAATAACTCTTGAGCATTAAAAAGTAAGGTATCAATATCAGTGCTGCTCTGAGCATTTGTATAATCAGAGGTGCCCATTATCAGAAAAAAAACTACTAATAAATATTTCTTAACAGCGTAGATATCCATAGAGTGATACTTTATTAATTAAAGTAATTATACATACTTACAATTTGACCAAATTGGTAACGCTCGAACATAAAAAGATATTTTGACAACACAATAAAGCCTGTATCCTATAAAAGAGTGCAGGAGTATAAATAATAGTTCTGTTTTTTCTGAGATTCTCTGTATATTTAAAGCCTTTTTCGGATAAGAAATTGAACGCATAAAATATCCAAATTCATGAAACGCACGTATCAACCAAGTAATAGAAAGCGCAAGAACAAACACGGTTTTCGCGAGAGAATGTCTAGCAAAAACGGACGTAAAACAATTGCGAGTCGTCGCAAAAAAGGCCGTCATAAGCTAACCGTCAGTGATGAGAGAAAAGGAGCTAAGTAACCTTACGAATTCTCCTGAACGTAGATTTACGTTACCTAAGTCTCAAATTTTACGTGGTAGGCGAAATTTTGAGGAGCTGTTTTCAGGTTCCTCATATATAAGCTCAAAGAATGTGGGGCTCCGCTATACCACCTCTCCAAATGCCGATGAGCAGATACTCGTCGGCTTTATAGCTGCAAAAAAAATCGGTAAAGCTGTGCAACGTATAAAAACAAAGCGATTGCTACGTGAAGCTTATCGGTTGAATCAACATATTATAACCGAATTGCCCATAACAGCCGAAATAGGATTGCACTATGCTTTTATGGCAAAACGCACTAACCTCACCTTTGAAACTGTTCAAGATGAAGTGATCTCACTTATGGAACAGCTTCGCGATAGATTGTTATCAAAAAAATCACCCTCTTAAAAATTTATACTTTTGGATAAGAATACAGCGACCGGATTTGTCTTAATATTTTTACTTATGCTGGGTTGGTTTTACTTCACCATGCCTTCGGAAGAAGAGTTAGCACGACAGCGTCAGGAACAAGCTATTCAGGATAGCCTCGCTCAAATTGAAAGAAACCAGCAGGATTCATTAGACCAACTGGGGCAACCTGAGGAAGAGGAAGATGAGCGCAGAGAACCGACCATCAGTGAAGATATTGATGAAGCTCCTGAAGTAAGAGGACTTTTTGCAAACAGTCCGGTTCAAGAGCAGTCTATGATCACAGTTACTACTCCTCTTTATGAGGTGACGTTTAATAATCGCGGTGCGGGGCCGAGTTCTTTTCTGTTGAAAGAATATAATACCTGGGATGGTCGCCCGGTTCAGCTTATAGATGATACCACACGTTCAGCCTACAATATCGGGTTTCTTTCTACCGATAACTACAATGTAGAAACACAGAATATTTTATTTAGACAGGTTACCCAAGGTAGTTCCCTTGATATTGCTTCAGGAGAACAGCGTGAGATACGCTATGAATTGGAATTGGGTGATGGGCGTGAAGTGATCATCACTTATTTGCTGAACGGCAATAATTACGAAATTGATGCTGATGTTCAGTTTGTTGGTCTTCGTGACTATGTAGTTGGTCGCAATATAGATTTTGGATGGACAGCCCCTCTTAGCTTTACTGAAAAAGATCATACACAGGACGCCCTTGAAACAGCTGCTTATGTATATGCCGGTGGTGAACTTGAGAAATTTAAACTGGATGAAGCCGGTCGTGATGAAACCACTATCAATGGCAACATTGATTGGGTTGCCACGAAGACCAAATTCTTTACCCAGCTGATCAAGCCTTTATCCCCAACAGATGCTGCATTGCTAACCGGAGAAGTAACGGGGGCAAGTGATAATCAAAATACAGAACACAGGTACACTTCTTCTATCAGAACCAACCTTGATGAAGAGGGGGCAACTTCCTTTAGGATGTATGTTGGACCAATGAAATACCGGGAAATAATCCAGCTAGATGAAAATGCCTACGAAATGGTTGATTTAGGATGGAGCTGGTTAAGTTGGTTTTCTGATCCTTTTGTAAAGTGGATGGTCATACCATTTTTTGAGTTTTTATATGGATTTACTACTAACTTCGGAATTATCATTGTTGTATTTGCCTCCTTGGTGAAGTTGGTACTGTCGCCACTTACTTACAAGAGTTATAAGAGTATGGCCGCGATGGGTGAATTGCAGCCCCAGATGAAGGAGATACAGGAAAAATACAAAGACAACCCGCAGAAGCAACAAAAAGCAACGATGGATCTGTATCGTAAGAACAAGGTAAATCCACTTGGGGGATGTTTGCCAAACTTACTTCAGTTCCCGATCCTAATTACCTTATGGAGGTATTTTCAGAATTCCATTTTGATCCGTCAGGAAGAATTCTTGTGGGCGGGTGACCTTTCGGCACCGGATTACATTCTGAGTCTTCCATTTGAAATTCCTTTCCTCGGAGATCAAATTGCCGGCTTTGTATTGTTGATGACTGCAGCTATGATGGTGCAAAGTAAACTCACAGGCGGAATGAGCGGAGGTGGAGGAAGCAGTCCGATGGCCGGTCAGATGAAAGTACTTCAGTATATTTTCCCGGTCATGCTGTTATTCATTTTCAATAACTTCGCATCGGGTTTAAGTTTATACTATCTCATCTTCAACGTTCTTTCCATTATCCAGCAGTTCTTTATAAAACGCAGCTTGCATGGTGATAAAGATGGCAAGGAAGTCGCCAAAGCTTAAATAACTTTTTCCAATTCGAATGATGTTAAGTGTTAAATTGAAGTTGAACATTTAACATCATTCATCTTTTTTTGCTGAGCAAAGCCCTTTCAAATTATCCGCAATTTCGTTTTCGGGACGGCCAAAAACGACTCTGGAATCCGATCCTGAAAAAAACATTTGTAGATCTTCCCGAAGAACGGGTGCGTCTTGCTTTGGTGGATTTCCTGACCTTGGAAGCCGGTATCAAAGGTTCTCGCATTTCATTTGAAAGTCCGGTCAAACTTGCCGGAGACAAGTCCTCCTCCCGAACAGATATCCTTTGCTACGACCAAGACTTCAGCCCTCTCTTACTTGCCGAATGCAAAGCTCCGGACATCAAACTGGATGAAAAAGCTGCTATTCAGGTAGCGCGCTATAATCAGAAAGTGGGAGCGCCTTTTGTATTGGTCAGTAACGGTATGTTAGACTTTTGGTTTGAGATCAAGGGAGATGAAATCAATCTATGCAAAGAACTTCCTACGCTATTTGCAACGAAGAATAATGTGAGAAGAATACGTTCATATTGGGAAGAAAGAGCATTTATTGGAGAGAAACTGAATCCGGAAGGGCGAGCTTTTGCGGAAAGATCATGCTCAAAATTATTTACTGATCCCCATCAACCCGTAAAGTACCTGAACTTTGATGATTTCTCTCCGGACTTTGCACTCGGCCATTATTACAGGATCTTTGGCATAGAAGAAAATTTAAAAGTAGCACTTTGTCTTTCTGCCACCCCCTATGGTGGAACAAGGTTGAATGGAGTGCTGAATCAGAGAGGAGCAAACACGGCTTTTTTCAGTTCCTCTCTTGATCTTATAGTGGAAAGTGAAAATGTGAATACAGAAATTCATTCTGCAAAAGGGGTGACAGAGTTAGATCTTTCTGAAGAAACAGAATTCAACTTCAATAGAAATATTGAGGATATGGTGTGGGGTTTTGATGAGCTACTTCGTAAACATTCCTGAGCTGTTCGGTCGATATTCATTGGGTATTTCAGTATCCTTCAGAGCATAAAAATCATTCCTAACCTTTTTATTATTTGTTCCGATGATGCACCAAAAACACCGTGAAAAGCTATTCTCACTATTTGATGACGGTCAACAAGGCGCCGTTTTTATTCAGGGGTCTGAGATCCTGTATCGCAATGAAACTGATTACGAATATCCCTTCCGTCAGGAATCAAATTTCTGGTACCTCACCGGAGTGAACGAACCTGAATGTGCTTTGATCCTGGACCTGAAGACGGAAGAATATCACCTTTTCGTTCCAAATAGAGATGCAAAACATGCGGTATGGCACGGTTATGTGAAATCACAAGAAGCATGGGAAGAGCAGTACAAGCCTGATCACCTTCATTACACAAATGAAATTCTCACGGTAATGAATGAGGTCAAACCTGATAAGGTTTACTGCCTGAATGAGATAGATGCCGAGCTGATCGAAGACCTTGATCGGGGATTTGAAGCTGATATTGAAACACTTCAGGATGCATTGACCTATTGCAGGGTCATCAAGACCGATGAAGAGCTGGAATATATGCGCAAGTCGGCAAAGGTGAATAATTTGGCTCATACCGAGGCAATGAAAGCCATCAAGCCGGGAATGTATGAGTATGAATTGAAAGCTTTGTTTACGAAAATTCAGTACGAACACGGATTACAGCAAGATGCATACAACGGAATTTTTGCAGGAGGCAAGAATGGAGCGATACTTCATTATGTAGAAAATACAAGCCAGGTCAAAGATGGGGATCTGTTTTTGCTTGATGCAGGCCATGAATATCAAGGCTATGCTTCAGATATCACACGTACCTACCCTGCCAACGGTAAGTTCACGGATCTTCAGGCTGGAGTATATGATGCAGTTTTAAATGCTTTGAATTCCTCTATTGAAAAGGTAGGAACAGGGGTTAAGATGGAAGACTTGCACCTCCATGCAGCCCAAACCATCTTGGAAGGGCTGAAAGATGCAGGTATTGTTAAGGGCTCAGTAGATGATATGATGGAAAACGATATTTTCGCACTTTTCTTCCCGCACGGACTCGGGCATTTTCTCGGCCTGGATACCCATGATGTTGGTGGCTATCCCAAAGGAGTGGACCGAATCGACCGTCCCGGAATTAAGTACTTGCGTGCCCGAAGAGATCTTCAGCCGGGAATGGTGATCACTATTGAGCCGGGAGCTTATTTCATTCCTGCACTTTTGATACCGGCCATCAAAGATGAAACGCAATCCAGATTTCTTAATGCTGATAAACTGACCAAGATGTTTGAGTTTGGCGGGATTCGTATCGAGGATAACATCGTGGTTACCGAAGATGGCTATGAGAACCTTACGGATGTTCCAAAAGAAAGAGCGGAGATCGAGAAATTGATAAAGGGGTAATCGTTATTCGGAGTATCACTTGATAAATAAAAAATCTGAAATAGCGACTTTTGAGGATCTGCTAGTTTGGCAGGTGTCAAGAGATTTGCGAAAACGAATTTCACTTCTGTGTAAAGTACTTCCTAAAGAAGAGAAGTATAAACTAAAAGATCAGATGCTAAGGGCATCAAGATCAGTTACAGCTAATATTGCTGAAGGCTATGGTAGATTTCATTTTCAGGAGAACATTCAATATTGCAGACAAGCCAGAGGCTCACTTTATGAGTTAATAGACAACTTATCTTGTGGATTTGATGAAGGTTATTTTGATAAGGTTGAGGTCAGTAATCTAAAGAAAGAAACTACCAGGCAATCAAACTTGTCAACGGATATATTGGTTATCTAAACAAAACAAAGCTCGACTCTGTGAAAGAACCAGAAATCGACTACACGATTAACGAGTCAACGAATAACGAAATAAACGAATAACAAAAAGTGGCACGTAAGAAGTTCGAAATACCGGAAATGTATCAATCGCCTATTATCCGGAAAGTGAAGGAGGCGACCAAGATAATCGATCCGATGAAAAAAGATCTGGACCCCACACTGCTCGATTTCGGTCCGGTGCAATTCTATATTCCCCGATTTTTCGGATTCTGCTATGGAGTGGAAAATGCCATCGATATAGCCTACCGGACGGTAGCTGAAAATCAGGATAAGAATATTTACCTGTTGAGTGAGATGATCCATAACCCTACGGTGAATGAAGATCTTCAAAAAAAAGGAGTAAAGTTTTTATTTGATACGGATGGAACTGAGCGGATTCCGATCTCGTCTTTGAGTTCAGAGAATATCGTGATCGTTCCGGCTTTTGGAACCACGTTGGATATACAGGAACAACTTAAAGAAGTGGGAATCGATCCCTATCAATATAATACCACGTGCCCATTCGTGGAGAAAGTTTGGAAGCGCGGAAAACAATTGGGCAAAAAAGATTACAGCCTGGTGGTGCATGGAAAACATCAGCATGAAGAAACAAGGGCTACATTTTCTCACAGTGCCGATCATTCTGAAGTTGTAGTAGTGTTGAATCCTGAGGAAGCTCACATATTAGCAGATATTCTTACTGAAGACCGCCCACTATCTGATTTTGAAAAATACTTTGGACATAAAGCCACCCCTGATTTTAATCCGCTGGAAGATATGATCAGGTTTGGAGTGATCAATCAGACCACTATGCTGGCAACTGAAACTCAGGAAGTGATGGATATCCTGCGCGAGGCTGCAATCAAACGATATGGAGAGGCAGACATCCTGGATCACTTTGCCGATACTTCGGATACCCTGTGTTACGCCACCAATGAAAATCAGTCAGCAACGCTGGCTTTGGCCGAAACAGATGCCGATCTCGCACTCGTAGTGGGAGGGTATAATTCATCCAATACCATACATTTGGTTGAGATCCTGGAGCATAAATTTCCGACCTACCATGTACGAGATAAAGCCGAGTTATCTGAAGATATGATTCAGCATTTTGATCAGTGGGATAAGGAAATGAAGCAAACCAAAGACTGGCTATCCGGTGAAAGAGAACCTCTTAAAATTGCTTTGACTTCCGGTGCTTCGTGCCCGGATATTTTAGTGGATGAAGTACTTTTAGAGGTCTTGGAATATTTTGAGGGCACTAAAAATTTGGATGAGGTAATTGCACCTTTCGAGGATAAAATTGAGGCTGAAGAAGCATAATTGGCCATTTAATGGTTATTAGTTAATTGGAGAACGATTAAAGAATCAACCAAAAACAAATAACGGAAAAATGTGGATACAAAAAGAGATCAAGCTTTCGCCGAAATCAAGAGGGTATCATATCGTTACTGATGAGATTTTGCGGGAGGTTCCCGAAATAAAAGACATTAAAAAGGGTTTGGCTCACATTTTTATTCAGCACACCAGTGCTGCGCTTACCCTAAATGAAAACGCCGATCCTACGGTAAGAAGTGATTTCGAAACCCATTTCAACCGTGCTGTTCCTGAAGACACATCGTTGTACGAACACACTTTGGAAGGCACCGATGATATGACTTCTCACATCAAAAGTTCACTGCTTGGTTCTTCGGTTACTGTTCCTATCACGAATGGAAGTTTTAATCTTGGAACCTGGCAGGGCATCTATCTTTGTGAACACCGTAATAATGGCGGTTCCAGAAAGCTTGTGGTCACATTGAATGGTGAATGAAGCTGAATATCTCAGAAAAGGATCGATACAAGTAAATAATGGGTCGGTGAATTATGATCCTTTCCGATCTAAAACAAATATGATGATCATTCAGCTCGGCTTCGTGATCAGGTATTAACTGCTTATCATATTCCCTTTCTGATTCTCAGCAACCGGTCCATTGGACTTAGATTTTCTGCAAGAGGAAGATGGTCGTGATGTTTATTGGAGTACTTCACTTCTTCTGTTGAGAAAAATGCATCCGGATCAATTCCAGTAACGATATCAAATACTTTGTTTAGTTTCTTTCTCTTTAAAACTGTGAAGATAATTTTAACGTCATTGAAACCACCTTTGGCATCTACGCTTGTTACCGCAACTCCGGCTTCTTTAAGTGCCTCAATAATATCAGGTGATTTTTGCAGTGTGATAATCCTAACCAGAACGGTACCGACTTTTATCTTGTCTTCTATATAAAGGCCAATGAACGTGCCTGCCGAAAATCCTCCGGCATAGGCTACGTAATTAACCCAATGATCCAGATTTGTGAGTAATTGAGCCACTACGATCACCCAGATCAATACTTCAAAAAAACCAAGAATTGCAGATTCCCATTTGTATCCTCGGGATACCATGGTAATTCTTAATGTACCAAGGGATACGTCAGCTATACGGGAAAGAAAAATGATAACAGGCAGTACAAAGATGGAAAACTCAGGCATAGACAGTAGCTTTAATTAGGCCGCAATGA
>Ga0136557_1000293_pt1 | contig 40610 bp, 34 predicted proteins | sample AntRauTorckE6832_FD_104796 | JGI IMG/M metagenome (GOLD analysis project Ga0136557, IMG submission 104796) | Saline lake microbial communities from Rauer Islands, Antarctica - Metagenome Torckler E6 #832 | ecosystem: Environmental > Aquatic > Non-marine Saline and Alkaline > Saline | place...
AGAAGCTCGAATGGCGGCTACATATCCGCCGGGGCCTGACCCGATTACACATACATCAAATTCTTTTGCCATGGTACTTTTTGATAATAGTTTTGAAATTTGGCGCCATCCTCAGAGAAACCAAGCATAGCGGACTTTTAAAAGCCCTAAAAGGTAAGGGTTTTTGGATTGAAGTTCGAATGAACATTCAACACTGAAGAAGGATATCGAACATTGAAGCTTTCATCAGAGAATTATTCACTCCAACGCTGAGCGTGTGGAGCGAAGCTAAAAAATTCACCAAATTGTATTTCGATTTTCTGTTTTGATCTAGCCAAGTCTTGAGCCCTTCTTCTATGCTCCTATATTACCTTGTTACTACGCTCTGCGTTGGAACAAAATTATTTGTATTAGGCGACTCTATCAACCTTAAAAGATTCAAAATCTTTAATTCTCTATTCCCTTCAGTTTTGTTATACTCAATCAGAGAGGTAAAAAAATCCGCTAAAGACTATGAAAAAAACGAACATCACATTATTACTACTGTTTATAACAGTTCCAATGCTTGCTAATTCTGATATTTCTGATCCCGTTAAAATGGAGAAGAACATCAAAGAGCTGACAGAATATTTTGAAGCCAAAGGCTATGCATTCAATAAGATGATCGAAGATCCTCGGTTTAAATTAGTGGAAGATATTACAGGAAAATTTACCCGTGCGGCGGAGATCAAGATCGAGAGTTTTGAGGACTATCAGGGAGCGGTCGGTTATAACAGTAAGAAAGACAATATCCGCAGCTTTATGACTGAATATGCCGCTGACCTGGATGAGGCTGAAAAAGAATACGGGATCCCGAAAACTATAATCGCCGGGATCTTAGGAATTGAATCGGAGTTTGGGCGATATAAAGGCAGCTACAATCCTTTCAATGCCTATGTTTCTATGTATGCGGAAGGGCACCGTGCCAAATTTGCCAAAGCTCAGCTGGAAGAACTTCTGAAATTCACGCGGGAAAGAAACATGGATGTACTTTCTCTTGAATCCAGTTATGCCGGGGCTATGTCATATGCACAGTTCATTCCTTACTCTCTCAATCGCTGGTGGGTGGGCGATGATCTTTATCACATGCCGAATAACATTAAATCTGTGGCCAACTATTTAGCACACTTCAAAGAGATCACAGGATCGGTAGAGAAAGCTGTTTTCCGGTATAATCCAAGTACCATGTATACCAAAGTGGTACTCGCTTTGGCTGATGAAGCTGTACTTGTTATGGAAGAGGCAGAATGATTTCGTTATTCGTTAATGGTGTAATCGTTAACGAATAACGAACTCACTCCAAATACTTACCTAGTGTCTCCATCAGGTTATCTGCAGAAAGTGCCATTCCATATTCCACGATCACACCATCCGGATCTACCAAATAATAGGTCGGATAGGAGTTCACAAAATACAATTCCTGGATCTCATTGTTCTCTTCATAGATCTCCGGAATTTGTGGCCATTGCAGGTTTTTTTCCTTCACAAAATTCCTGAACCGCTCCATGTTGGGTTCATTGGCAATGCCGATGATCTCAAATTTCTCTCCACCATACATTTCATATGCATCTTTGAGTACCGGAAGCGCATCAATACAAGGGCCACACCAGGTTCCCCAGAAATCCAGCATTAAGTATTTCCCGCGATAGTCTTCTAAAGAGATCATTGCACCTGCCAGCGTTTCTACTTCAAAACGAGGGGCTTCGGCTCCGGGACGAAGGGCCACTTTTGGGTCCACTTCTTCTTCCGATTTTACAATGGTTATGGAGCTTCCATCTGCTACTATTTCTGAGATCTCCCAGCTTTCTCCGGCAATATTGAAAGGCTCCGTAACGGGATAGGCCTCAAATCCATCATCCATAATATCAAACTCTCCGTCTTCATCGAGATCGATGTAGAAATAGGTATAAGGTTCGACTCTATAAGGTGGGGCACTTTCTTTGATGAGAGCGACATCAAACGTTTGGTCGTTTACGGTCCACTTGCCCATACGCAGTTCATCGAAATAGAGTTGAAGACTTTCTTCCGGAGGTATATCAGTAAGGTACATCAGGCTGGCGCGACCTTCATGGCGAACAATTTCCTCTCCGTTATAATAGTCGAACCCGGCGGTGATCTTCGCTTCCATCACCTCAAACGTGTTATCCTGAAATTCTACCGTTGAGGGCTCAAAATATGTTGGATCTTCAGTATCAAATTCACCGGCTCCATCTTCCACATAAACCATCATCCGGCCGGCTTCATCTTCGCCGATGGCTACCGTAAAGATAACATCCAACCATTCCTCTGTTACCGTTTCCGTTTCTATGGTCATCATGTTTCGTTCGTACACGGAAGAATCGATAAAGCCTGCTGCAAAACCCTGTACTACATATTGTTCGAGATCCAGGATCCCATGAATAACCTGTCCGTTCTGCAGTCCTTCGGGGGCCTCTTTCGGCTCTCCGGGATATTGAGCATCAAACACATAATTTCCGCCCATGGTAAGCGCTAAAATTGGTGGAACCTGACCGGTGTTTTTTGTGAGGGGAAGATCGATCTCGAAAGGCGGACCGGATCTTTCCTGAGTGCAGGAGATCAATAGAAATGATGCAGCAAATATGATGAACAGGTTTTTCATCCGATCAAAAGTGATAAGTTTAAATTTAAACAGGGGGATTATAAGAAAATTTTGCAAGTTTGATCTTCTTATTCTACATTTGTAGAAACAATTCTAACTTTGTAGAAGCTCATGCAATTATCTCAAACCGAAGAAGAACTGATGCAGTATGTATGGAAGCAGGAAAAAGCTTTTATGAAAGATCTGCTTGAAGAATATCCAGAACCTAAGCCTGCACCAACTACAGTGGCTACGCTTTTAAAACGGATGATCGACAAAGGTTTTGTGGATTACGAGCAAATGGGTCGTTCTCGACAATATTTTCCACTGGTCAAGAAATCAGATTATTTCTCAAAGCATGTAAACGGGCTGATCAAAAAGTTCTTTAATGATTCGACCTCACAGTTTGCTTCATTTTTTACAACAGAGACCGATTTAACTAAAGAGCAGCTTGAGGAATTACAGGATATTGTCGAGCAAGAAATAAAGAGGAGGGATAAATGATCGCTTATTTATTTTATTCATCTATAAGTTTGGCGCTTTTACTAGTAGTCTATAGATTTCTACTGGAGAAGGAGACGCGATTTACCTTCAACCGGGTATTTCTTCTCTGGAGTCTCGTATTCTCATTTATTATTCCACTGACTCCCGTCGGGCTGGTATCTCTAGAGATTCCTTGGTCTGCTCTTTTCTCTTCCGGGGAAACAGTATCTGTCACAAACTATCAAAATACAGAAGGCTTGATACTGAACTCAGAAGTTCAACCAACAGCAATGGAAAATGGTTCTGCCTCAATTTCAAGTGACACTCTATTTACGATCGCATTTCTCTTTTACGTTTCGATAGCGGTGCTGCTTTTCATCAAGCTGATACGAATCATTAATAGAATTCAGTCAACGATCAGGCAAAACCCAAAGCGTATTATACAAGGGTGCGAAGTTGTATTCCTAAACGAAAATGTAATACCACATACATTTATCAATACCGTTTTCCTTAATAAGAAACAGTTTGAGAGAGGAGAGATCCCGGAAGAGGTATTCAATCACGAATTTACCCACATAAAACAAAAACATTCACTGGACATCCTCTTTATAGAGTTCTTAAAAATAATTTTTTGGTTCAACCCGCTCCTCTACCTTTACAAACATGCTATCGCACTCAATCACGAATACTTAGCTGACGAGGTGGTACTTTCTAAAGGTACTGTCGTAAAAAATTATCAGCGCCTGCTGCTCAAAACAATGGAGGGAAGTACTATTCACGGCTTGTCGAGCAGCTTCAATTTTTCCTTAACAAAAAGGAGGTTACAAATGATGAATCAATCCAAAACAAAAGTGAGATTTCTGATAAAACTTGCCATGCTGGCTCCACTCTTTGCTGGTCTTTCGCTGATACTGGGGTGTGAACCCGCTTCGAATGAGAACTCCCATGATATTAACTTGGCCGATGAAATGAGCATTGAAATTATGGCAGACAATGCCCTGCTCGTTGATCAGAAACGTATGACTTTAGATGAATTGGAGAGTCTCTTGTCAGAGCTGCCTGAAAGTCCAGGATTGGTAAGGATGAAAGTCAGTCCTGATGCCGAATTTGGGGTGGTAACGAATGTACAAAGTATCTTAAAAAAGTATGAGGCATTTATAATTAATTACTCTTCCACAAAAAACTCTGATCTCTTTACAGAGGAGGAACGGGCAAAAATTGACGAAGCAAGTAAAGCTCACCAGCAAGAATATCAGGCCTACATGAATCTTGACCCTGAAACAACTAGTCTTGAAGAACTAAAGTCAGCTTATAAAAAAGTAAAAGAAGCTGCTGATGAGATAAACCGTGTATTCAAAGAAATTACAGGTGACGGTGAAATTCCCCCACCCATAAAACTTGGGCCGAAACCTGAAAACCGAAAATTAATGAGCAGTGAAGAGGCTCAAAAATTCAAGCCTGAGATGGAAGAAGCCCTTCAAGAATTGAGACTAAAAACGAGGGCTTACATGAATATTGACCCCACTGAATCCAACTCTCAAAAGCTAGAAGCATCCTATAACGGAGTAATGGAAAGCCTCAAAAATTTTGGTGATGCTCAATCTGCCTACTACAATTCCGTTGGCAAACAGACCCCCCCCTTGCCACCCATTCCTCCGAATCCTCAGGCAATAATTGAAAACCAATGATCATCTACTTAGTTAAATCGATCTTGTTGCTTGGCCTGCTTTTCGGGATTTACAAGCTGCTATTAGAAAATGAAAAAACGCACCGCTTCAACCGGTTCTTTTTATTATTCGCTTTGGTATTTGGGCTAACAGCTCCATTGATCTCTTTTGAGGTTTCCCCGGAGCAGTCTATTGCGGGAATTAAGATGCAGCAGATGGAACGGGTGGTGAATGCGCCGGCAGAGGCGGTAAGCAGATCGGTTGAACCGCTTATTACTCCTAAACCGGATGCTTTTCCTAAGGCTGATATCACCCCGATTACACCTGAAATTAACTCTGGCTGGTCGATAAGCACATTGGATATATTGTTTGGGATATATGGATCGATCACTCTTTTTCTTTTGATCCGTTTTGCAGGTGGATTGATCGAGATCCGTAATAAAATAAAAGCCGGAACTCATAGAGAAACAGAACATGCCACCCTGATTTTGCTGGATGAACCGATCACACCGCAATCTTTTCTGGATTATATATTTCTTGAAAAGCAACAATTTGAAATCGGAGCCATTGAACCCGAGATCCTCAACCACGAATTCACGCATGTTCGCCAGTTCCATTCATTTGATGTGCTATTGATCGAATTCCTGAAAGTCATATTCTGGTTCAACCCGCTGATGTATTTATACAAGCATGCGATTCAACTGAATCATGAGTTCATGGCTGATGAAGCGGTGGTCCGTAGCGGCTCAAACATAAGTGATTATCAGGAATTACTGATCAGGGTCAGTGCCGGGAATACCTCATTGAAGACCAGCAGCAGCATTAATTTTTCCCTGACCAAAAAGCGGCTTCAAATGATGAGCAAAAAGATTTCTAAGGTGAAAATTGGTGCTATTTGGCTTTTTATCCTTCCATTATCTGCTGCCTTGATCATTGTTTTTTCAGCGCAAAAAGAAAGTTATCCTCAATTCATGAGTTACCAAGAGATATGGGATTCACTGCCTCCCACTACCTATTACGATGTTGAACTGGAATCCGAGGGACCCACCGGTTTATATCACCCAATGGATGAACAGGCCGGTTTATTGATCGGGCCAAATGGAGAGCCATTTACCGGAGAACGAAATAAATATAGTGTCGATACAGATTCAGTCATCTATAAAGAAACTATTGTTGATGGAAAAGTAGTGCGAACTGAGCTTCCAAGCTATGACAGTACCGGGGTGTATCAATATAGATCCGTAACCATTCCTTCTTTAGATGAAGACGGAAATAAAGTCACAACCACCTATACAGACAGACTCAGCGACAGTCTGGTGCTTAGCGACATTAGAACGGAAAATGATTCTCTTTCAACATATGTCATCTATCATCCTAATGGTCAGATTGCTCAGGAGTTTCAGATACGTCCAGAGTTTGGCTTACATGGTATGGCGACTATATATGACGAACGTGGAGAAATTATCGGGCTGAGACGATATGAAGACGGCGAACTCATCGAGAAGATCAAAGAAATACCATGAAACAATTTACCAGCCATATCGATTTTTCATTAACCAAGAAGAGATTCACAATGATGCTTAAAGAGTTTTCACCAATCAGGTCCGGATCTAAAGGAATGCTCCTTATTCCTATTTTACTAATCATGACGATGATGTTTTGTACCCAAGGGCCTGACTATCCCATAAAGATAACTGGGAATAATGATGTCCTTTACTCAACAGTAGATCTTTATGTGGACCCTCCAAGATCGGAGGATTTAAACATTGAGCGAAGAGGACTGGGGATACGGTATGATTCTGATGGGAATCCTTTTACCGGAACTCAAGAAATGAGATTCGTAAAGAATGACAGCCTGTTTAATGAAATTGAGTTTGAAGAAGGGATAATGAAAAGCTCCATCGGATACGATAAAAATGGAAATTCCTTAGATAAATATGAATACGGTTATATCGGCAATCAATACAAAATGGTAAGACATACAAAACCAAGCGGAGCAGTTGTTGAGGAATGGGGAGATGCCAAACCGGAAGAACCCGGCTATCACAAAAAATGGTATGAAAACGAACAGCTAAAATACGAAGCCTATTTTACCGGAAATATTCAGCCTGAAGGCCTTGATATTTTCAAAACACAGTATCAGGGATTGATGACTTTGTATGATCAGGATGGTAATATCATTGAGCAAGATCGATATGAAGATGGGAAATTGGTGGAGACTATCAAATAATAAAAAAGCCCCTTCCGCTAAGAAGAGGCTTCACTTCAATATTCTATATTGAACATTCGCTATTCGATATTCAATTCAGATCTTTCGTCATGAAATACCATTTCGGGTCTCCATACTCAAAATCCTGCTTTTCATACAGGCGGCGTGCCGGATTATCTTCCCGAACTTCCAGGGTCACCTTCGAGCAGCCCATTTCCCGGGCTTCTTCCTCAATGGTTTCCAGCATCATGGTTCCGATCCCCATTCCACGTGCATCGGGGTGAACCGCTACGTCATGTATCTTGAATACCTTACTGGCTGTGAAGGTTGAAAAACCTACAAAGCAGGTTACAATACCCAATGCCTTTTCATCAGCGTAAGCGATGTAGGTCATGGTGGTAGGCACTTTCTTCATTTCTGCGATCATATCTACGCGGACTTCCTCGTCCAGCGCCTGATCCTGCCCCATTGGATCTCTCGCAAAAAGGTCGACTATCTTGACAATGTCTGAGGCGTGTTTAGAATTACTTAAATCGGCTTTTAAAATCTTGACATCAGTAGCGACGTCTGCTTGTGCAATCACTCTTGTTTTTTCTTTGGTTTAAATTAGACCCTAAGTTAAAAAGATTAGGCGCCGGTTTAAAGTTTATAATTCTTTTCTAACTTTTCTTATCGATTTGATTATTTGGCTTAAATTAGTTTGTAACAGTACAAATTCTTGAACATAAAAAACGTGCCGACGCGGAGCATCGGCACGAGTCATATTAAGTTATTTCAAGAGATCAATCTTACTTGATACAATAGCTCTGCGTTGTATAAAATAAATCAAAGTTCGTCAGCTATGGCTTGTGCTTCGTCCAAAACACGAAGCAGGTTTCCACTCCAAATCATTGTGATCTCTTCTTCCGAATAGCCGCGTTTCACCAGCTCATGGGTCACGTTGAAGGTTTCGGAGGCATCCATCCAGTTATATACTCCGCCGCCGCCATCAAAATCGGAACTGATTCCTACGTGTTCGACACCGATCAGATCAACCATATAATCCAGATGATCGATAAAGTCTGAAACATCTACAGGAGGATTAGAAACGTTTACTTCGTTTTCAATTCTCGGTTCGGCATTATCCTGAGCGGTTCGGTACATTTCCATATATTCTTCGCGTTCGGCTTCTTCCATATCACGGATATCACCCCATCCTAAAAGTTTTAAACCTAATTTCTCAGCTTCTTCTTCCAATATTGTGCGCGAAGCTTCTTGCCAGGCCGCATGTTTTTCGCCATCTACATAACCTCGAAAAGCTACGGTCTGTACCACGCCTCCATTCTCTTTCAGCATAAGTAATTCTTCATCACTGAGGTTTCGGCTGTGATCATACATGGCCCGGGAGGAAGAGTGTGAAGCAATTACCGGTGCTTTCGACAACTCCATCGTTTCCATATTGGCTTTTTTGGAAGGATGAGAAATATCGATCAGCATTCCCACGCGATTCATCTCTGCAACGGCTTCGCGACCAAGTTCACTGAGTCCGTCGTGCAGCCAAATATCATCTCGCTCACCGGTATTGGAATCACTGAACTGACTGTGGCCGTTATGTGAAAGCGACATATATCGGGCTCCACGCTCATAAAATTCTTCGATCCGCGATAGGTCTTCTCCAACCGGATAGGCGTTCTCGACTCCGATCATGGCTACTTTTTTGCCTTCTGCTACAATTCTGCGTACGTCTTCCGAGGTGGTTGCCAGCTCCATCTGGTCGGGAGCGATCTCGGTAGTTAATCGTTCTATGGCATCGAATTTACTGATAGCATTTTCATAGGCATCGGCATAGCCTTCTTCCGTCAGAGTATCCTGACCGGTATACACAATAAGCCAGGCTACATCCAATCCGCCTTCATTCATTTTGATCAGGTCAACCTGAGTATTCAGGCGCTGCGTATAATTGGTTTCTTCAGTGAAGTTATTCACATTGATATCAACATGAGTATCCAGAGTAATAACACGCTCATGGATATCCATGGCTTTTTCAAATGTTTCCTGATCACTGGTTCCGCATCCCACAAGCAAAGTCAGTGATAGTATCGAAGAGAGAAAAATTGATTTCATAATGTATGATAGATCTGGTTAGTAGTTAGGCCATGAATCTATATTAATTTCTGCAAAGTTGTGCACCCCTCCGGAACGCAAACACCTTACATCCCATTATTTTAATACATATTAACAAACCCTAGTTCGTTATGACACTCATGAATATTTTGGCATACATCACAATAGGATTGGTTATTGGATGGTTGAGTCGGATCATCACCAAAGATCGCGGCATTACTATGATCCCCAGTCTTGCTTTCGGTGTACTTGGTGCAATGGCAGGAACTATCGTTGTGCATTTTTTGGGATTAGCTGGCGCCGCTTTTTACGCTATGGTCGGAGCCCTTAGCATGCTGTTTACTGTAAATGTATTCCGACAAAAGAAACCCATCTTCACCGAAACAGATACCATCTGAAGATTTTTTCCAACTATTTAGGAACAAAAAGCTTGGTTTGGGATTAGGAACTAAACAGAGAGATATCTCAAACCTTTATATTTTTTCAGATGAACTTAAAAGACCGCAGGATTCACTTGTTCCTGCAAATTTTCTTCCTCTTAGTTGGCCTTTATCAATTTATAAGACTGATCGGTGACCTTCAGTCAGGTCAACTCACTACTCAGCTTTTTGAATTTCAAAATAACGAGCTTCCCGTTATAACTTTATCTGCTTCAGTGGTAACAGGCCTCACTTCACTTGTCAGTAGTTTTTCGCTTTGGACGAGAGTAAGCTGGGCCTATGGATTCACCCTTTTCTCATCCGGGATTGCTTTTATATATCACCTATTGAGTCTAGGAAAGGCCATTCAGCAAAATTCATTTGAGATCATTCCTATTGTACTTGTATTGATTATTCTCTTGCAAAGTTTTCCCTATTTATTGCGGCTTTGTTATCGTAGTCCGTAACACTGATCATGCTTTCCCGTTCAAATAGCCATGGATAAGATCACACAAAAAGATATTGACTGGCTACTGAATTTAGACCCTGACAGCCTGGCCCAAAACCCAGATTCCTCTTCTATAAAAAGGAACTGGATAAGGTTATCGTTTTGGATCTTATTGATATCAGGTCTCGGAGTTTTACCTTTTTTCCTGCTCATCCGGACATCTGTATTTCTGAATCTTTCTTTTGGATGGAATGGCTGGGCAGCCTTGTTAGGGGGTATTTTGGCTACCATATTACTTCTTCTTATCTACATTCTGTTTCTGTTCAGAAAAACATCAAACAAAAAACTGCTTCTTAAATTCAGCCTTTCCGGCTTGGCCATACTTGTATCTGCCTTCTGTTTTTACGGGGTGATGTACCTCTCTTCCGTTAACGCCAAAAGTGACGAAATCCAGCAATTATACCGCTCCATGCATCCGATTCTCAGAGTTGCAGTAGCAACCACCACTTTGGCCGACGGAGAACTTGTGATCACTGATATCAGCCGACAACCCGAAGATTACGTTGCAATGGGTTTACCTTTAAATGAGCGATCCCTTCATTTTCTACAATCTTCCGGCTATGTTCACGCCATCGACCTCAGAACTTTAAACCACAATGAGTTCCGAAATTTCCTGCTTCGAACCTCATATAGAGTAATGGGATTTCAAACTATCAGACACGTTGGCACGGCCGATCATCTTCATGTTGCCCTTCCGATCTTGTATTAAGCACGGCTTTTCCTTGTATCTGTGTTAGATAATTGCGACCATCAGGCACGCTTTAAATAAGAAAGGAGAAAAAGGAATATGTCCAGCTATAAATTCTATGAACAGGTAAATATAAACTTTGATAAAGCGGCCAAGTACACCCGTTTTGATAAAGGGATACTTGCCCAGATCAAGATCTGCAATACCGTATATCATGTAACATTTCCCGTTCAGCGAGATGACGGAACTATTGAAGTTATTGAAGGCTGGCGTGTTGAGCACAGTCACCATAAAACTCCAACCAAAGGCGGTATTCGTTTCAGTCATAAGGTAGATGAAGACGAAACTATGGCTTTGGCCGCGCTGATGTCATACAAATGTGCCATTGTGGACGTGCCTTTCGGAGGAGCCAAAGGCGGTGTAAAGATAAGTACCCGGGATTATTCCGAAACAGAACTTGAACGTATCACCCGCCGCTACACTTACGAGCTGATCAAAAAAGGATTTATCGGACCTGGCATTGATGTCCCCGCTCCTGATTACGGAACCGGTGCTAAAGAAATGGGATGGATCCTCGATACCTATCGCCAGATGAAGGATGACCTGAATGCTGAGGCTTGTGTTACCGGAAAACCTATTGAGCAGGGCGGTATTCGCGGACGTACCGAAGCTACCGGGCGAGGAGTTTACTTTGGAATTCGTGAAGCCTGTGAGATCAAAGAAGACATGAAAAAGATCGGACTAGAAACCGGCATTGAAGGTAAAACCTTCGTAGTTCAGGGTCTTGGTAACGTAGGGTATCACGCCTCAAAATATATGACCGAAGCCGGTGCCAAGTTAGTTGGAATTGCTGAGATCGAGGGTTCTATTTATGATGAGAACGGTATCGATCTTGAAGAACTGATGGCCTATCGCAAAGAAACAGGAACCATCATTGGGTTTGAAAACACCAAAGAACTTAAAGAACGGGATGATGCTCTTTTCCTGGATTGTGACATCCTCATTCCCGCTGCTCTTGAAAGTCAGATCACAGGAGATAATGCGGACAAGGTAAAAGCCAAGATCATAGCTGAGGCAGCTAACGGCCCAACCACTGCCGACGCACACGATATGTTAAAGAACAGAGGAGCTCTTATTCTTCCGGATTCTTATCTGAATGCGGGTGGTGTAGTTGTTTCTTACTTCGAGTGGCTTAAAAATATTCAGCATGTGCGCTTCGGAAGAATGGGCAAACGGTTTGATGAAACCAGCCTGAAGAAAATTCTAGGGGTCATTGAAAATATCTCGGACCGAAAATTTACCGATGCCGAGATCAGTAACCTTGCTCATGGTGCAGAAGAATATGACCTGGTTGATTCCGGTCTGGAAGAAACCATGATCACTGCCTATCAGGAGATCATAAATATTCGAAACGAACACGATCTGGATGATCTTCGTACCGCAGCTTTCATTAGCGTCATCAACAAGATCGGCATCATGTACGAGCAAATGGGTATTTTCCCGTGATCCTACTTTGATTACAAACCCTCTAAACCGTAAGGGCGCATTGCAATGCGCCCTTACTCATTTATATTCATTGGCCAAAAAATGGATGAACTGAATACCATATCGATTGACGGTGGTGGCTACGTGTTGGCTGCCTTTATTGGATATCTGGTCATTTTGATCGGGATCGGGATCTATTCCGCCCGCTTTTCATCGGAGGGAATTTCCGAGTTTTTTATAGGCGGACGAAAAATGAATCGGCTTGTTGTCGCCCTCTCCGCTGTAGTTTCAGGACGAAGTGCCTGGCTGCTTTTGGGAGTTACCGGGATGGCCTATGCACAAGGGGCCTCTGCACTTTGGGCCACCGTAGGTTATGTTGTGGTAGAGTGGTTTCTATTCATGTATTATGCCAAGCGGCTTCGCACTTTTACCGGGCGATATGACTGCATCACCGTTCCCGATTTCTTCGCCGAACGCTTTGACGATAGGAATGGTAGCCTTCGTCTTATATTAGTGATCATATTTCTCATCTTTATGGTGGGATATGTTTCTTCCCAATTTGTAGCAGGCGGAAAAGCTTTTGCCTCCAGCTTTGGGATTTCCCAAACAAATGGAGTTATTCTCTCAGCTGTCATCATCCTCATCTATACTGTTTTGGGAGGATTTATGGCCGTTAGCCTCACCGATACCATTCAGGCTTTTTTCATGATCATTGCGCTGGTATTTCTGCCTGTCATTGCCATCTGGAATTTAGGGGGATGGGGGGCAATGGCAGAGCAACTCACCTTACACGAAATTGGATTTATTGATCCCTTTGCCATTGGTTTCGGAGCTTTTATAGGATTTGTCGGTATCGGACTCGGTTCGCCGGGTAATCCTCATATTCTCTCCCGCTATATGTCGATCGATGATGCCAAGCAGCTTAAATACGCAGCGGTTGTGGGGACTATATGGAATGTTTTAATGGCCGGCGGAGCTGTTTTAATTGGACTGGTTGGCCGCGCATATTTTCCCGAAGTATCTATGCTGCCCGGTTCTGATACGGAAAACTTATACCCACTTTTAGCTCAAACTCAACTTCACCCTATTTTATTCGGTGTGGTGATCGCCTCCATTTTTGCCGCCATAATGTCCACCGCCGATTCACAGCTTTTGGTAGCCGCATCCAGCGTAGTTCGGGATGTCTATGACAAGCTCATAAAAAAAGACGAAGAGTTGTCACAGAAAAAACTCGTGCTTTACAGTCGACTTGTCGTCGTGGTTTTGGTGATCCTTTCCCTGCTCTTTGGACTGGTAGCTGAAAACATTGTCTTCTGGCTGGTGCTTTTTGCCTGGGCAGGATTGGGAGCTTCCATCGGACCAACCTCTATCATGGCACTTTACTGGAAAAAGACCACCAAAGCGGGAGTGATCGCGGGATTGCTGACCGGTACTTTCGTAACCATCATCTGGTATTTCGTCCCTGTTCTGAAGGATAACATGTACGAACTCATCCCGGGCTTTTTCCTCGGACTATTCGCCACTTGGATCGTCAGTAAATTCACCCAAACGCCCGAGAAGATCGAAGAGCATTTTGAGGAGATGGTGAGGGAATAGAGGTTTCGTTATTCGTTTAACTGGTGGGTTTTATAGCAGCCCGGAGGGGTTGATTCTCATTATTAATGCTGGTTCCACACGCTCTGCGTTGGAACCAATTTATTTGCCCCGAAAGTTATCATGTTTTGATATGCGATAGACCGAAAGATCGATCTGAAATTTTATACCTACACTTTCCTCATCTTGGGCAACGACAAATTCCATTTCACAGAAACCGTCCGAATGGTAATGATCACGGTTGTTGTGATCAGATAGTTCAGGTTGTCCGGGAGACCCAGTTCTATCCCCAGATAAAATATTACGGCTCCCAATAAACAAGCGGTGGCATAGATCTCTTTCCGAAAAATGAGTGGTATTTCACGACACAACACATCGCGAGTAATTCCACCCACTACGGCTGAGATCATCCCCATCATTCCTGCCATAAATGGGTTCAACCCAAACGAGAGCGCCTTTTCCATCCCAATAATGGTAAACAGTGCAATCCCGATGGTATCAAAAATGAAAAGGGTCTTGCTAAAATTATTCAGTTTTTTGCCCATCAAAAAAGTAAAAGGGACAGCTGCTAATATCACCAGAGGATAAGTCATATCTGCCATCCAGGTGATGGGGTGATTATTGAGCAGCAGATCCCGAACGGTTCCCCCGCCAATAGCCGTCACAAACCCAACTACGGTAGCGCCAAAAATATCCATGTCGGTTCGCCCCGCCAGCCGGATGCCGCTAATGGCAAATACAAACGTACCGATGAGATCGAGAAGGTATATTATGTCCATTTAATGTGTTTTGTATAAAGAAAGATTGTCATCCCGAGTGTATGAGAAAGCACAAAAGGCAATGTCGTTTAACAAGAAGGATATCAAAGTTTGAACTACTTCTCATCTAAGAGTTTGAGATCCTTCGCGGCAGACCTCCTAAACCTTCTCAACTTTATTTCGCTCAGGATGACAACTCTTACTGAGCCTACTCCAGCAAGTAATTACGGCCGGAATTTAATATCCACCTTTTTGGTCGCTGATTGTTCTTTGAGACGTACAGCCAATTGCTGCTGCATGTTGCCGGTCACTTCCATCAAAGCTGTTGCGGCCGGAGATTCGGTATCTTCCAATACAATAGGTTTTCCGGAATCGCCTCCTTCACGGAGGGTCTGCTGAAGCGGCACTTCTCCCAATACGGGCACGTTCATTTCCTGTGCCAAAAGGGTAGCTCCACCTTCGCCAAAAATATAATATTTCTTATCCGGCATATCCGGCGGAGTAAAATAGGCCATATTCTCGACCACGCCTAATACGGGTACATTCACTTTTTTGAACATGGCCACTCCTTTTCGGGCATCATCCAACGCCACGGTTTGTGGGGTAGAAACGATCACTGCTCCGGTCAATGGCACCGTTTGTACGATGGTAAGCTGAATATCGCCCGTTCCGGGAGGCAGATCCATGATCAGATAATCCAGCTCGCCCCATTCCACATCGGTCATGAATTGCTTCACGGCACTGGTGGCCATCGGGCCGCGCCACACCATCGCCTGATCTACATCCACCAAAAAGCCCATGGAAACCAGTTTGATCCCATATTTCTCATGCGGCACCAGTTTCTTCTGCGTGGTGATATTCGGCCGGTCGTGGATATTAAACATAGTCGGAATACTCGGACCGTAGATATCGGTATCCATCAATCCGACTTTATGGCCTTTTTTAGCCAAAGCAGCAGCGATATTCACCGCTACCGTAGATTTTCCAACCCCGCCCTTTCCTGATGCCACGGCAATAATATTCTTAACTCCGGGCAAAATTTCCTGCTGTTGCGCTTGTTGCTGTCCCGGCTTCGTCGATTCCATCTCCTTCTTTTTGGAGAGATTCACCGCCATCTGAATATCCACGATGGCTTCCTTGTCAACAAATTTTTGAATGGCCTCTTCGCATTTCTCGCGAAGCTGATCTTCCAGTGCCTCATCCTTTTCAGGAAACTCGAGTGTAAACGACACATATTTATCCTGAACGATCACATCCTGAACCAGATCCAGCGAAATAAGATCGCGCTGTTCGGAGGGGTGTAAAATCTGACTGAGTGCTGATTTAACCTGTTCTTTATTAATAGACATGAATGATTTTTAAACCTGTATTTGATGAACAATCATACTTTCAATTTCGGACGCTAAAGATAAGGATTCTTTAAGTCGAATATGAAAACAGATGCACATTGATCTACCGTTCATTTTGTTGCCACGAAATATCGAAAACACAAAAGAGGAATTGAAATGCGATAAACCGATGGACCGAATGACCGATCTGAGATTTACATCTCCCCAACAAACATTCCCAATAAATACCTATGTTAAGCCGATTTTTGGTGAACAAAACCTTACCTTCCAACCGATAAGCAACAGGAATTTCGGGGACAGGTTGTGAACCGGGATTCATAAACACGGATTTTATTTTTACACATGTCTAAAAAGACTCCTTTCTATTCCATTCACGAAAAAGCCGGTGCTAAACTGGTTGATTTTGCCGGATTCCAGATGCCGGTACAATATGCCGGGATCAAATCGGAGCATGCTGCAGTGCGGGACGCCGTCGGAATATTTGATGTTTCGCATATGGGCGAGTTTTACATTCACGGCCCTGAAGCTCTGGAACTGATCCAGAAAGTAACGGTGAATGACGCTTCCAAACTGACAGAAGGTAAAGCTCAGTACACCTGTATGTGCTACGATGACGGGGGTATTGTAGATGACCTGATCGTGTACAAACTCTTTGATGACGACGGATACATTGCAGTCGTCAATGCTTCGAATATTGAAAAGGACCTCAACTGGATCCTGGATAACAATTCCTTTGACGCGGAAGTCCGAGATCAATCGGATGATACCTGTCTGCTTGCCGTTCAGGGGCCTAAATCCGTAGAAACCCTCCAAAAACTTACTGATCTTGACCTAAGCGATATCGGCTTCTATTCTTTTAAAATGGGAGATTTAGCCGGACTGGGTGAAGTAGTATTTTCAGCAACAGGCTATACCGGCGAAAAGGGTTTTGAACTATATTTTGACAAGAACAGGGTTGATCCCGAAAAAGTATGGAACGCCATTATGAAGGCCGGCGAGGAATTCGGTATCGAACCGTGTGGTTTAGGTGCCCGTGACACCCTTCGCCTTGAAATGGGATTTGCGCTTTATGGAAACGACATCACCAAAAACACCCACCCATTGGAAGCCCGACTTGGCTGGATCACCAAATTCGAGAAAGGAGATTTCATCGGGAAAGAAGTCCTTCAACAGAAAAAAGAAGAAGGGCTGAAACGACAGCTTGTTGGCTTTTTAGTGGAAGGTGAACGCAACATTCCCCGTCAAGGATATGAGATCCAAAATGATGCGGGAGAAGCCATTGGGGAAGTTACCAGCGGAACAATGTCCATTACTTTGGGTAAAGGTATTGGGATGGGTTATGTTGCGAGAGAGTATGCCGCGGAAGGAACGGAGATACAGATCGCCATTCGCAAAAGGACTGCGAAAGCTACGGTAACACGCCCTCCTTTTATCAAGAAATAAATTTTAAGAGAGACCATGCCAGAAATTAATTATATAGACGTTTTCTTTTCCGTACAGGCTTTTCAGGAAGAAGAGCTGCGCGGGAAATCTGCGGTTATCATTGATGTACTTCGCGCTTCATCATCCATCACTACGGCCATCAGTCATGGAGCCAAAAAGATCATTCCGGTAGCAGATATGAGTGATGCCATGAAGATAGCCACTACTATGGACCAAAAAGATTACCTGCTCTGTGGCGAGAAGAACGGAAACAAGATCGAAGGGTATCATCTTGGAAATTCCCCTGCTGAGTATAAACCTGAGGTAGTGGAGGGCAAAACACTGATCTTCAATACTACCAATGGAACAAAAGCGATCAAAAAGGCTTCCCTTGCCAATGAAGTATATGTGGGGTCTTTTCTAAATCAGCAAAGCATTTTGCAAGCACTTAAAGATCATGACGATGAGATCGTGCTGATCTGCTCGGGCTGGCAGGGAAGACTGGCTATTGAAGACACTTTATTTGCGGGTTCGCTGCTACATACTATTTCGGGAGGGAACCTTCCTGATTCTGCCAAAGACGGTGCAAAAGTAGCATTTGGTCTTTTCGAAAAATATGGGGATGATTTAGAAGGCACCATCAGTAAAAGCGATCATGCAAAAAGATTGGCTGAGCTGGTCCCAAATGACGATATTGCCTTTTGTTGTAAAGTAAATGAATTTGACGTACTTCCCGGAATGCGGGATGGAATTCTCACAGATCTGAATGGCTAAAAATAAACTAAATACATCTACAAATACTCCCGGATTAGACGCTAACCGTAAAAAAGAGATCATAGGTATTATTGTGATGTCGATAGCGGTGTTATTGGGATTAAGTATCTTTTCCTATAACCCCAGTGACTATCAGTATGCCCGAAGTATTTCTTTTATAGACTTATTCAACCCGGATGCCAATTCCCGGCTGGTTCAAAACTGGCTTGGGCCGGTAGGTGCATATCTCTCTCATTATCTGGTTCACAGTTTATTCGGATACACCAGTATGATCCTCGCGATCATTGTAGGTTATCACGGCTGGCACACATTCCGCCGGCGTGATTTCAAAGAACTTGGCTGGCTTACACTATTGAGTATTTGGGGAATGATCCTCTTATCCACTTTTATAGGATGGCTGACTACCAATGCCAACTTCCCCGATGATTCCATTTGGAGCGGATCGGCTGGAATTGCCATATCACAGGTGCTTTATAACATTACCAATATTGGCTCCATCATCATTTTATCTGTTTTGATACTGGTTACTTTACTGATGTTTGTAGATCGAGATCTGCAAAAGACCATCGACAATGTGAAGTTGTGGATCGAGAGTATTCAGGAAAAGCTGGAAGAACGCCGGGCAGCCCGACAGCTTCGCAAAGAGGAAAAAGCCAAGGAACGTGAGAAACGACTTGCTGAAAAACGAGCCGCCAAAGAGAAGAAAAAAGAAGAACAGAAAGAGTCGGAAGAAGAAAAAGAGCTTCAGAAACAAGAAATTGCCGAACCGGAAGATGATAAAGAACCTGTAAAACCGGCTCCTTCCATCGATGAATTAGTTGAAAAATCAGAGGAAGAAGATCAAAAGAAAAGGGACGAAGAACAGGCTCAGGTTGGCACTCTGGATACTCGTCAGCGCGCCTCCCTCGAAAAGGAAGAGGAGATCGATGAGGATGAAGATGACCTGGAAGTATCGGTTTATGTGGGTAAAGGAGATGAACAAGCCGATGAAAAAGATCTAGACAAGCTGAATAAGGAAAAGGCAAAAGAAGCTCCTGTTATTAAATACAAATTCCCTAAAGTTGACCTGCTTGATTCCCCGCCTGATGAAGGCAACGAGGTAGATCTGGAGGAGATCAAAGAAAACAAACGCATCATCCTCGATAAATTAAAGAGGCATAAGATCGAGATCATCGGGATCAACGCGATCGTGGGGCCTACGGTTACTTTGTATGAGCTGGAACCTGCCCCGGATGTAAAGATCTCCAAGATCGAAAGCTATTCCAATGACCTGAAGATGGCAACGGCCTCCAAAGGGTTACGAATGATCTCACCAATTCCCGGAAAATCAGCCGTGGGAATTGAGGTGCCAAATACCACCCGCGAAACAGTATATATCAAACAGGTACTGAACACCAAGAAATTTGTAGAAACTGATTTTGTGCTTCCGGTCGCATTTGGTAAAACTATTGAGAACGAAGTGTTCATGATCGACCTTACCAAAATGCCTCACTTGCTGATAGCAGGAGCAACAGGTTCGGGTAAATCAGTTGGTATCAATACCATTATCACTTGTCTTCTTTACAAGTGCCATCCTGATAATCTCAAATTTGTAATGATCGATCCGAAGAAGATCGAGCTTTCACTATACCGCAATATTCAGAATCACTTTTTAGCTATGCTACCAGATTCTGATGAGCCTATCATCACCGATACTTCCAAAGCTCAGGATACCTTGGAGAGTTTGTGTAAGGAAATGGATGAACGATACGACTTGCTGAAGATGGCTATGGTTCGCGATATCAAATCGTATAATGAAAAATATAAAACGGGTGAGCTGGATGAGGAACTTGGTCACCGCCACCTACCATACATCGTAGTTATTATTGACGAGCTGGCTGACCTGATGATGACAGCCGGAAAACAGATCGAAGAACCCATTGCCCGACTTGCACAGCTCGCACGCGCTATTGGAATTCACCTTGTAGTTGCAACACAGCGACCTTCAGTGAACGTAATTACCGGTACCATCAAAGCCAACTTCCCGGCTCGTATTGCTTATCAGGTGGCTTCAAAAGTAGATTCCAGAACGATCCTCGATCAGGGTGGAGCTGATCAGCTTATTGGGATGGGCGATATGCTCTTTAACAATGGCACGGGCATGATCCGAATTCAAAACGCCTTCGTTTCCACAGAAGAAGTTGAAAAAATTAACTCCTTTATTGGTCAACAAGCCGGATATAAGGAACCTTTTCACCTGCCGATCATAAAAGATGATACTTCAGAGATCCCTGATCCGTTAGAGGATATAGACGAATACTTTGAAGCAGCCGCCAAGTTGGTCATTCTTCATCAGCAGGGTTCAGTTTCATTGTTGCAGCGTAAACTTAAGATCGGCTATAACCGCGCCGGCAGAATCATAGATCAATTATTTAATGCAGGCATTGTTGGACCATATCAAGGCAGTACAGCGAGAGACGTTCTCATTCAGGATGAAGATGAACTTCAGGAACTATTGGACAATCTGGATGAGTATGATTAAAAACTATCAGCTTTCAGGCTTCAGCTTTCAGCAAGTGAATGCCGGAACCTCCGGATCCAAAATGGTTGCTAAGAAAGTACTTGCTGTTTTATTTCTATTCTTGATTACCAGCACAACCCTTCTCGCTCAAACACCGAGTTTCGATCAGCTAAAGGAGCGGTTTGATTCCGGTGAAATTTTTGCAGCGGATTTTGATCACACTTACACGGATTCTTACACAGAGGAAATAGTAAGAAGCTCAGGAAATATCTGGATCGACAAAGTCCGATATAAACTGGAAAGTGACGGACAAACGGTCGTGGTGAATGGTGAAAATTCACAGGTATATGATCCTCAACGAAATCGTGTGATCATTGACACCTACTATCCCGAAGATGATGATTTTGCTCCTTCCAGAATGCTTAGCGGGATAGATTCAACCTATACCGTCTCTGAAGAAAGATCCGGCAACCAAACCATGATCACACTTACTACTAATGATGATTTTGCCGTTTTTGTAGAAGTTAGGATTATGCTTGATGCACAACTTCACCCATTGGAGATCAAAGCATGGGATATCTCTGATAATGAGATCGTAACCACTTTTACCAATGGCCGTTTTCATGAACCCGAAGATGGATTATTTGAACTCGATTATCCGGATGATGCCGAAATAGTTGATATGAGATATTAATATGCGTTTTAATTACAACAGTAACCTTCACCTCCTACTTACTAATAACAGTTAACGCATGAATGGAAAAAAGGCTTTAAAAGTAGTAGGCAGTATTCTTCTTGGTATTCTCTTTCTTTGGCTCGCTTTTCGGGAAGTTGAATTATCTGAAGTTGTTGAATCGGCTCGGGGCATGACCTGGTGGTGGGCCCTTCCCTTTGCAGCTACCACACTTCTTGCTCATTACATTCGTGCCTTGCGTTGGGAAATGCTTTTCACTGATAAAGAGAAAGTCCCATCCAAAACCACCTTATTTACCGGGGTGATGTTTGGTTACCTCGTCAACATTCCGCTACCCAGAGTAGGAGAAGTAGCACGCCCTGTTTATGTGGCCAAACAGGTTGATGAGAGCAGCAGTAAGATCATCGGGACTATCGTTTTGGAACGTATCGTAGATGTAATTGGAATGCTTTTGCTGATGGCTTTCGTAGTCGTTTTCTTGATCGCAGACCCTCAGGTACTTTCCCGGCTTTTTGGCATTGATATCACCAGTTCTGACACGCAACTTGATCTGATCTTCACCCTTGGAAAATACGCGGTTATTGCCATTGCAGGAATTGGACTATTATACTGGTTATTTAAAAAAGCCGCTGAGCAGTCTGAAGGAAAAGCTGCAGAAATCGCTCATAAAATTCAGCTTATAATCCGCACTTTTGTGGATGGAGTTCTGGCCATTAGGGAACTGAGAAACTGGCCACTCTTTATTTTTCATTCCGTCCTCATCTGGATCTTGTACATCAGCATGACCTATATCGGATTTTTTATGTTTGATATGCAGGGCGAGTTCGGACTTGGGTTTACCGAAGCCACAGTGTTAACGGTAGTCAGTGCTGTGGGAATCGCCATTCCTACTCCCGGAGGTATTGGAACGTATCACCTGTTCATCACAAAAGCCTTGTTCATTTTTTATGCCGTGCCCGAAGCAACCGGATTGGCATATGCCACCATAGCACATGCTGCTACCCTTACTTTAGTGATCGTTACCGCTCCGGCCTTATTGGCCCTCAATAAATTTCTGCTGATGAAAAAAGAAGGTGAGATCGAATCAAAGCAAGGTAACCCCGAACCAAAAAGCTAACAGTATGGCTGCGGCGAAGATCACCAGGCTCATGATACCTGGATAACCGCCATCACTTTTCAGATATCCATAGAATCCGAAAACGGCTGAACTCATACACATCCCAAAAAAAGTAAGAGTGATGCCAAAGGGATTTCGAATGGCTTCAGGAAAGTAGCTCATAAAATACTGAACCTGTTCAAAATAGGTCATGGATTCACTGCCTGAAATGGAGAGCCACAGTCCCAAATACAGCATTGGAAATATCAGCAATAACAGGCTGATCCGGATATAATTTCTGATCGATCGTGAGTTATCTCTTGTCATCATTCAACACCTTTTAGCTCAAGCATATATGAATAGCTATCCGGTTTTTCTTTCATAAAATTCAGTTCAAAAAGCTCGCCGGTTCGCCAGTCTTCTATCATATTATCATAGTTGGGTGAACCGGGATTTCCGGACTGTCCGCCGGGATATACGCCCCATCCTTTAACTTCAGGGCCTAATTCAACCACCATTCGCCAGGAAGGTCCGTGCGTACCCCGTACTGCATTTATTGCCTCCGCAGCACCGCTGCTGAATAAATTCTGAGCTCCAAAACCCGGAATATTAGCAATGTGATTAAGATCGTTATTGATATCATATCCCCACTTCCAATCCACATGATCATCCCCATAAACTTCAACTAATCTTGCAATAGTTTCCTTATAAGTTTGGGTCACGATATCTTCTACTGTCTCAAGCTCAGGGGTGTTGGTATTATCTACAAAAAGCATATCCGGTTCTTCTTTGATGATCTCTACAAAAATATCGCGTGAAGGATATCGGAGTGTCGCATCGGTGGCATTATACTCATCATCAAAAACCTTGCGATAAAACCGATTTCGCCAGGTTAAATATATAGTAGGCTGAATTAGCTCGGCTTCCATCATGAAATCCCAGTTACGCATCAGCTCCAATACTTCCATTTCTTTCTCAGATAACTCCTCCAACTTTGTCCACTCTATCATTTGAGGGATGACGGTGTAGGCGTTGTAGGCAAAGTTATCCATTTGCATACGCTGCATATCTTGTGGCGTGATGTCCTCCATTCCTTCCAACAGATCATTGATCCTTCGGCCCCGTTCGAAAGGGGCAAAATCATCGTCCAGGTAATAGGGATAATCGGCAGCTGCGGATTCCTGATTCGCAGAGCTTACAAACCCACGTTCAGGGTTTTTAATATGGGGATATTGTTCGGAGGGAATCCAACCCTGCCAGTCGTAAAGTGGATCGGTACCATCACTAACTGTTCGCCCTTGGAATTTCCACTTTTTGGGAAGTTTACCGGAGATCCACAAAGCAATATCTCCCGCCTGATCAGCAAATACAAAGTTCTGCGCCGGGGCTACATAATGGCTGACTGCTGCCTCGTAGTCCTCATAATTTTCCATTTTATTGAACTCATAAAATGTCCTCAGATCGTTGGAAGGTTCATGTGCTATCCACTTCAAAGCATGATATACCGGCTCCCCATCGCCCACCGTAGGCTCAATTTCCATTACCGGTCCATGATGCGTAAAAATAACGGTATCAAGCACGGTTTCACCCCCTCGAACTTTCACTTCCTCAACCCGACTTGTGGTTTGCTTCCACTCGCCATCATACCAGTATTCCTGCATGCTGTTATCCAGAAATTGAATTTCATACCAGTCCATTACATCAGATCCGACATTGGTAGTGCCCCAGGCCGTTTTTTCATTAAAACCAATGATAATAGCCGGCGAGCCCTGAAGTGTAACTCCATAGGAATTATATCCGGGGGCATGCAGCTGCATTTCATACCAAATGGATGGAAGGGTGAGCCCAAGGTGAGGATCGTTTGCGAGAATGGGATGTCCTGAAGCCGTTTTATCTCCACTGACCGCCCAGTTATTACTACCAATCCCTTCCTGATGAGGAAACGGATCGATCCCTTTGGTAACTGTTGGAATAAAAAGAGAGTCGGGTGCTTCTGGCATATCAGCCTCAAAATTCCACACTCTTGACGGCGGTATGATGGGATCGTTGAGTTCCGGTTTTTGGGTAAAGTATTTCTCTACAAAATCCTCCCCAAAATATTGGATGGTATTGCTTGTTCGCACATCGTTATGCCGACCGGCCAGCATACGGGTCATATTTTTAAGCAAATAGGCTGTTTTTGATGGGGACCATTTTTCAGGGGTAAAATCCAGAATCTTGTATTCAACAGGATAATCGGCCGGTGAAAGCTGATCAATGTAGGCATTCACTCCATCAGCATAAGCCTGCACTATCCCCAGCATTTCCGGGTCTTTTCGAATTTCATCGAATGCTTTCTCAGCACCATATACCATCCCGAGCCTGCGCGTATTCAAGTCACGGTTCAGTAGTTCTGGTCCAACCACTTCAGCCAGCCTACCCGCTGCATCATAGGTTTGCATCTCCATCTGGAAAAGGCGATCACGCGCAACAATATACCCTTGAGCCAAAAACAGATCATGTTCATTTTCAGCAAAGATGTGAGGTACATTTCGTTCATCAAAATACACGCTTACTTCATCCTGTAATCCCGGAATATTCAGGCTTTCTGATTTCGGAGAATAAGTCTCCGCATTAGCCCAAAATCCTGCATCCGGATCAAAGAATTTGCCCATTGGCGGAACGGCTCCGAATTTGGTGTTGAGGGATATGATAAAAGCAACCAAAATGCAGAACGAAAAACCCGCCTTTAAATAATTCATTGGAAAAATTTTAAATGCTAAATGTTAAGTGTTAAATGGAACAGACTTCATTTAACACTTAACATTTAAAATTACAACACTACCAGAGTAGCATCTTCATGCAAAATACAGAGCCGCCGCTTTTCAGAAATTCGTAAGTACTGAATTCGTGGACTTTAAAACCCAGTTCTTTCAGCTTTTGATTTACATCTACGCAGCCTTGTTGAATAAATACATTTTTACCATCAGGGCAGGTTGCATTACAGGCAAACAGCTTTTCAGCCTCATACTTCGAAGCTTCGATCACATTATTAAATACTGCTCTGATCAACTCCAGTCCTTCATCCGTAAAAGCTTTTGGATAGATCAATGCTGTTTCAGAATCGAGGATACACAGGCAGGTATCCAGATGGTAGAAACGATCGTCAATAAGTTCGAGGGCGATAACCGGAGTGTCAAAGGTTTCAGAGATCACATCGTACACATCTTTTGAAGAACGATATCCGTATCCACCCCAAATAAGCCGCTTTTTAAAATGCCAAAGTGCATCGCCCATTCCCTCAAAGTCAGTGAACCGTGTTTCGTTCAGATGAACAATATCATAACTGCTTTCCTCATACACTTTTTGAATGGGGCCCACTTCTCCCTTCCGCTGCTCAGAGTGCATCACGCTCATGATCACTTCTTTCTTCCCATCTTTGGTGATATTCGGCAAGCTTTGGTTCGCACAAAATACCATATCGGGATAGCCACGCCTTCCATCTTCAACATGCACATAGAAACCCAGTTCTTCGTAGGCTGATTTCAAATGCTCCCACTCGTTTTGGGCTGCCAGCTTATCAACTCCTCCGATATTCCCTTCCATATGTGGGTTAATGACATATTCAACAGAGAAATAGGTTGGCTTCACCAATAAAACTTTTTCAGGAGCCGGCATTGACTCAAGATCAGAAAGGTCAAAATCTAATTGATTCAGGGATGTGATCACTTTACTCATGCATGCAATAATTTTGGGTTTTGGACAGAACAGCAAATATTGAAAATATCAAAATGAGGAACAAGTACAAGTTTTAATAATTATAGAAGTCAGAAGTCAGGACTCAGAACATCTTGAGATCTGAGTCCTGACTTCTGACTTCTGAATTCTTTTATTCTTCCTTACTTACAATTAACCTTAAACAATCCTATTTTCGGCTATAATCTTACTCTATAGTTATGTTCCAAAAAAATCTTATTGTCGCTTTTGGTGGTGTTTCCCCTGAGCATGAAGTATCTGTTTTAACAGCAATACAAGCTATCTCAGCTCTTGAAAAAAGCTCCTATAACTGCATTCCATTATATGTAACAAAATCCGGGCGGTGGTTAACGGGAGAGGGACTACTGAACCTCAGTAATTATAAAGAACTTTCTGAACTGGAATCTGCATCCGTTTCCTGCGCATTTGTAAAAGATGAAACCGGTCGAACTTTTTTAAAAGAACAGGAAAAGAAGGGGCTATTCTCACAACCAAAAAGCTTTCCGGTCTATGCCGTGTTGTGTGCATTTCATGGAAGTGAAGGGGAAAACGGAGCTTTTCAGGGTGTTTGTGAAATGATGAATGTTCCCTATACCGGAAGCGGAATTTTAGGGTCTTCGTTGGGAATGGATAAAGTGAAAGCCAAACTGGTGGCTGCAGCTAATGGAATCCCCGTTACTAAAGCTGTTAATTTTTATGAAAGTGACTGGGAAGAAGAACAAAAAGATATTATCGCGGTAGCGGAGGATTTTGACTATCCCCTAATTGTGAAACCAGCATCGCTTGGAAGCAGCATTGGAGTGGCCATTGCAAACAACCGCGAAGAGCTGATTGATTCCGTGGAGACGGCCTTCCGCTATGATGCGCACCTTTTGATCGAAGAAGCCGTGAATCCACTTATGGAGATCAATTGCTCTGTGATCGGAACTCCCGAAAACTGCCGCCCCAGCGTTTGTGAAAAACCCCTCGGCAAAACCGAAACCCTTTCTTTCGAAGACAAATACCAAAGCGGGGAAAGCGGTGATAAAGGAATGGCCTCAGCCGATCGCGTTATTCCTGCTGACATTTCTAAAGAACTCACTAAAAAAATTCAAGATCTATCTGTTAAGACATTTTCAGCCCTGAATACCTCCGGTTTGGCCCGACTCGATTTTCTTGTAAACGCCAACACCAAAGAAGTCTATTTTAACGAGATAAATACCATTCCAGGATCGTTTTCATTTTACCTATGGGATAAAACAGACCTTCCCTTTTATGCTTTACTGGAAGAATTGATCACTATTGGAGTCCAAGAACACCGCAGGAAGAACGGTCGGGTTCGCAGTTATGAAACCAACCTTTTAAGTGAAAAGGCCATAAAGGGCATTAAAGGACTTAAGGGAAGCAAAAACTGAGATTCGCACCCATTATGGAATGATTTCCACTGTTGATATCTTCATATAAATAAACAAGAAGGCATATTGATGAAAAATCTGTTTCTATTTTTACTTCCATTATTAGTTATCACAGCCTGTGGAAAGGGTCCGGAGACAGTCACTGTAAATCCTGATAATTCCGAGCTATTTGGCGGGCCAGATACCACCGTCATAAAAGCTGATGCTTCCGATGATGATTTTGTGCACATCAAACTTGGAGAAGCTGCCCAAATACGTTCCCTTGATCCTCTTTTTGCAGAGTCAAATAGTGAATGGAGAATGATCAATCTAATTTACGACCGTTTAGTCCGGTTAGATGAAAACGGAGCACCGGCTCCCGGTTTAGCCAAAAGATGGACCGTCAACGAGGATTCAACCCAATACATTTTTCATCTTAAGACCACAGTGAATTTTCACAACTCTCCCATTTTTGATGGTAATACCGGGCGTCGATTTGTTGCCTCCGATGTCAAATATATTTTTGACCGCATGGGCTTTAATGACGTTCCTGACTTTACGGCTCGAAACTTCAATGACATCACCGGGTTTTCGATCTACCACAGTGAACAAACCCTTGTTAAAGATCCAGACCTTCGCGTCTATCCTTCTGTTGAAGGTGTCCGAACACAAGACGATTCCACAGTGGTTTTCTTTCTAAACAAACCTTCGGGTGACCTGCTCCAGCGTCTGGCGCATCCAATGGCCTCGGTGTATCCAAAGGAAAGTGTTGAATCCGAAGATGGGCTAATACAAAATGCTGCCGGAACCGGAGCTTTCAGACTCCTCTCTCGAGAAGGTAACGCTCATTTGTTGACTATAAATAAAGACTATAACGGACCCAAACCTAACATCAACCGACTGGATATTATTTCAGGACTAACTGAGCGTGATCTGTTTCAAGAATTTGCCCAAACCAATTTACATGGCTTAATTGAAGTTGGTCCTTCTACGCTACTAACTATCGCCGATACAACCGGCAACCTTCAAGACAGCTATTACAGAAATTACAACCTGGAACAGACTGATATTACATCAGAATATCCGTTGTATTTCAATCGCAATTCAGGCCAAACTGATCAGCTAAATGAGATCATCCCTTCACTTGACGAACGTTCACTGCTTATTAATCCTGCGTTGGGAACCATCAGTTTAGATAGTGTTGATGTCACAGGCACAGAAAATATTGAGCGACCTCAATTTACCGTTACCCAAACTAAACACCCTTTTTATCTTTTCTTGCTGAACAACCTAGCACCGCAAGTTAATGAGATGAAGTATAGCTTTTCGATGAGTGCCTCGTATGTCATGTCCGATGAAACTACGTTTTCGACACTACCCTATCCCGGAACCGAGCTTTTTCTCCATTGGGAAACACCTCTTTATATCCTAACGCAGCAGGATATTTCCGGGATCAGTATAACGCATCAACCCTGGAACCTGGATCTTTCTGAATTAACAATTAAGTAGGAGTAATTGATGAAGCTTGGAGTCATTGCGAATCCCGGGAAATATGAGGTCAGGGAAGTCCTCAAGAAAACTATTGAGTGGGCAGAGCAAAATGATATATCTATCTTTATTAATGCTGAAATTTGTGAAGAAACCGGACTTAATAACAACCCCTCGATCCAAAAAACACAATCTGATCTTGACTCCATCAAAGCCAGCGATGTCGTACTTGTAATGGGCGGAGACGGTACCATTTTGTATACGGCACGGATTGCAAAAAACCAGGCCAAACCTATATTGGGTATTAACAGCGGTCGACTTGGATTTATGGCCAATACTCAGATCGAAGACCTAGAGCGCGCCCTCAATTGCATTCTCAATAATGATTTCACCTTAGACAAACGAGCCTTTCTGAAAGCCGTTACCACCAAAGGAGATGAATTTCATGCCCTGAATGAATTCTTGTTTACAAGAAAAGATTCTATTTCTATGGTGAATGTTACGGCTGAATATGATGGAAGCCTGATCAACACTTATTGGGCGGATGGCTTACTTGTAGCTTCTCCAACCGGATCCACAGCCTATAACCTGGCTTCCGGCGGACCCATTGTGGCGCCGGGCACGGAAGTTTTTTTAGTCACTCCCATCAACCCGCATACCTTAACAACCCGGCCTTTGGTGCTGAACTCCACTAAGCCGCTGAAAATCCGTATTGAGAAACAGCAAAGTGAAATTTTATTTTCCTATGATGGACAAGTACATGAGATCGAACACTTTCCTTTTGAGGTAGAGATCCTGAAATCAGATTTAACCTTCAACCTGATCCACCTGCCCGGGCATGACTATTTTGAAACACTGCGCAATAAACTTATGTGGGGAATGGACAGACGAAGAATTCAGTAGTAATAACAGATGACACAGCGTTTAAGATTCAATTCTGACTCCTGTGTTCTGTTTTCTTATCTTTATCACAAATTCACAAAGCTCAGATATTTTAATAATAAACCGAACACTAAAAAAAGATACACATGAAAGTAACAGTTGTTGGAGCCGGAGGTAACGTTGGCTCAACCGTAGTTGACGCACTTGCACAGCGCGATATCTGTAAAGAGATCGTAGCCGTTGATATTGAAAAGAAAGATGGAGATAAAACATTTTATCCCTCTAAAGGACGAGGCTTAGATCAGTGGGAATCTGCTCCTATCCATCTTTTTGATACCCGTATTACGGGAACCGTTGATTATGCGGATACCAAAGATTCTGATGTTTGTGTGATCACAGCCGGTGTTCCCCGACGCCCCGGAATGAGCCGTGATGACTTGCTTGAGATCAATGCTAATATTGTAAGTTCTGTAAGCAAAGAGTTAGCAAAATATTCACCAAACACCATCATCATTGTAGTTTCAAATCCATTGGATGTGATGGTACAGGTTGCTAAAGATGCAAGCGGACTTCCCCACAAACAAGTGATGGGAATGGCCGGCATTCTTGATACCGCACGTTTCCGCGCATTTATTGCCAGCGAACTTGATGTATCTCCTAAAGATATTCAGGCTCTGCTTATGGGTGGCCACGGTGACACTATGGTTCCACTTCCGCGATTTACTACCCTATCCGGAATGCCGATCACGCACTTCATCAAAGAAGAAAGACTTGATGAGATCGTTGATCGTGCTAAAAAAGGCGGTGGCGAGATCGTTGGCCTCATGGGAACCTCAGCCTGGTATGCACCCGGTGCTGCTGCTGCTCAAATGGTAGAAGCTATTCTGCTCGATCAAAACAGAATTTTCCCAGTCTGCGCGCACATAGACGGTGAGTACGGAATTGATGATCTGTACATCGGCGTGCCTGTGAAGCTTGGAGAAGGCGGAATCAAAGAAGTAATTGAAGTTGAATTAAACGAAAAAGAGCAGCAACTTATGGATGAGTCAGCCAAAGCCGTTCGCGGTACCTTGGAAGACTTCAAAAAACTAATGAACAAGTAAACTAAACAAACGAGGACTAAGGTCTTCACTACTTGCATTAATCCCTCACATGATCTTTCGTGTGAGGGATTTTTTATTTCCACGCTATCCGCTTACTGATTTTTTGGATCAACATTGTATCCATTTTCATTCTCCAAAAAAAAGCCTCAATGCTTGATAACATCGAGGCTTTTTCTTTGTGAATGTGCTGATCAATTACCAGAAGACCGCATACAGAACGGCTACTATAATTAATATAGCGTAAGAACCAATATTGAATGAAGAGCCCGTTTTGAACGTCTCTGCTGTAGTGTGAATTGCTTTCGGATCCTCGTCATATGGATTTGTCGTTAAACTCACCCCTGCGATGATCACGATGGTCAGTATAAGCGTGTAGTACATCTGATCCAGAAAGGGAAGACCCAAGGCCGGGAGTTTCAGCAACAATGCAATTACAATGGACGAAAGTACTCCATAAATAGCTCCTTTAGTTGTAGTCTTCTTCCAGAATAAGCCCATGATAAATACAGCTAGAATTCCCGGACTTACCAAACCGGTGTATTCCTGTATGTACTGAAACACCTGCGGTACATTTTCAAGTTGTGGGGCGATCAACACACATGTTACCAAGGCAACAGCTGCAGTAATTCGTCCCATATTCACGGTTTGTTTGTCGGTGGCATTTTTGTTGATGTAGGGGCGATAGATATCCATCGTAAAAATAGTGGCCACAGAATTCAGCATAGAAGCCAGTGATGAGACAATAGCAGCAGCAAGAGCAGCCACCACCAAGCCCTTAAATCCGGGCGACAAAAATACACTGATCAGCCATGGGTAAGCATTATCATATCGGATACCACCATCCGGCCGGGTAAATACATCAAAAATACCCGGGATCTCGGCTGTCCCTTCCGGCTGAACATACAATACATAAACGATGATACCGGGGATCACCACGATCAGCGGGATCAGTATTTTCAGGAATGCAGCAAAAATAATTCCTTTCTGCGCTTCTTTAAGAGACTTTGCAGCCAAAGTTCGCTGAATGATGTACTGGTTAAATCCCCAATAGTATAAATTTGCAACCCACAATCCACCGATCAATACGGCTATACCTGGGAGGTTCTGGAACTCCGGATTATCCTTGTCCAGGATCATATGAAATTTTTCGCCGGCCACGTCATAAAGATGAGCAAAGCCATTAAATACTCCGCCTTCAGGGGTGATGTTATACAGGGCAACAAAAGTAGTTACAAAACCACCGAGGATAAGCAAGCCAACCTGCATCACATCTGTCCACGCCACGGCTGACAGCCCTCCATACAACGAATACGCTGCAGCAATCAGAGCAAGTCCGATCATAGCATAGAGTAGCAAGCTGCCGTCTCCGGTTCCCATGATGGTATCAAGTGCTTTTGCTCCCAAAAATATAACCGTGGTAAGGTTTACAAATACGAACAAAGCGATCCAGAAAACAGCGAGGATCGTCTTCAGGGTAGTATTGAACCGGTGTTCAATAAATTCCGGAATAGTATATAATTTCTTTTCGATGAATATCGGCAGCAGGTATTTACCAACAATGATAAGCGTGATGGCTGCCATCCACTCATAAGAAGCTATGGCAAGCCCAACAGCAAAACCGGACCCTGACATCCCAATGATCTGCTCGGCTGAAATATTAGCAGCGATCAGTGAAGCACCAATGGCCCACCAGGGAAGGGATTTTCCTGCAAGAAAATAGTCTTCCGCATTTTTTTGATGCCCTTCCTTATCTCTTGAAACCCAAAGTCCTATTCCAACGATCAACATACAGTAACCGACAAAAACAACAATATCAATTCCAGTCATAGTGGGTGGTTAAGTGAGTGATTTGATTTTCACAAGGTAGTTTACTGAGCGCACTTTTGCTGAAAAAAATTAGCCTATTGTAAGTTTTTTAAGATTCTCAAAAAAATAGCTTAATTAATAGTTAAACCATGATGTTTGCGATAACACTTAATCATTAAATATATGATTAATCATCGTATAAATAGTTCAGAAACTATAAAATTTTAAAGACCATGTTATATGAATTAATATTCATATCTTTATCTATAATTATTATTACATAAGCTGAAAAAATCATGGACATTAAATTTGTAAAGCGCTCTACAGTTAAGTCATCCAAGAAAAGAACATCGAAGTTTAAACCTCTTCTTGAAGCTATTGAAAAGCTTAAGCCCGGCGGACAGGCAGTTGAAGTGAGTTATACCAACGAGAAGAATATTAATTCTATGCGTACGGCCGTATATCAGTTTGGCAAACAAAATGATTTTAAAGTGAAAAGCCGTAGAGACGCCGACAATAAAAAGATCTATTTTTACCGGGATAAGTAAAGGCTAAGAACCTATTCCTTTACCCCTGCCCACTGTAAATATTTTTGCCGGACTTCTGCGATATGCTGATCGATGGTTTCTTTCTTCCAATCGCTGGTATAAATAGGCGAATGGATGTGAGCGTTTATGGTTCCGCTTTTGGATAGCAGTGATCCTCCCAGACTCAATTCCTGATTTCCATCGAAATAGATCGGTACAATTGGGAAACCAAGATCGATAGCCATATGGAACGCTCCTTTTTTAAATGGCCCGATCACTCCCGGATGTTTTCTCGATCCTTCCGGTGCCACCATGATAGATAGATCATCCCGCCGCAACCGATCATAGGTATTCTGTAATTTGGCGACGGCTTTTTTGCTCTTTTTGCGCTGAATAAAAACCTGTCCGGTCAGGTGGCCTACAATAAAAAAGAGCGGGTTATACTGCAGTTCCCATTTGGCAACGAAACGGATATGGGGTAAGCCGAGTGCGATCATAGTTACAAGATCGAGCGTAGAGCTATGATTGATGGTGTAGATGACAGAGCCTTTTACCGGCTCCCCATGCTGAATGACATTGAAATTAATACCAAGAGTCCATAAAACCGGATAGGCAATAAAAGGGCCGAAATTCTCAACTACAAAATTTGTGGCTTTGCCAAAAGAGAGGATCAGAAGAATTGTAATGAGGGGCGTAGAAATAGCAAACATCAGGAAGAAGACCACAAAAGCAAAAATGCTTCGGATATATTCAATTGGAGTAAGGGATGATGCCATGTCCGTATTTCTTTTTTGAACCCGAATATAGGGTAAGCAAGGGTAGAGTTAAAACTGGAAATGGATTGGCAGTAGAATTCTGTATAGTTTTGCGCCGACCAATTTTTTTTAGATGAACACACTGTCACATTCTAATATTCAACTTGAACCTTTTGAGCCTGCCTGGTGGGCATGGAATACGCACGTTCATACGATCGTAGCTTCGCAATTGACAAGAGTGAAAAAGCCGGACTGTCAGCGCCTCGAGATCCCCACTCCTGATGACGATTTCCTGGAAATTGATGTCAGTTTGGTGAATTCTGATAAACCCATAGTCGCTCTTTTTCACGGGCTGGAGGGCTCCACAGACCGGCATTACATTGCTAACCTGATGGGGTTCCTGAAGAAAAAAGGGTTTTCATCGGCAGCGCTGAATTTCCGGGGATGCGGGAGCAGAATGAATCTCCGTCCCAGGTTTTATCATTCCGGGGAAACTGAGGATTACCGTACTTTCCTGGGCTGGCTCAAAAGATCCTATCCCGATAAACAGCTCTTTGCTGTTGGGTATTCGTTGGGAGCAAATGCTTTAGTGAAGTATCTGGGGGAAGAAAAAGAGCAAAGTTTGGTTCATCGGGCTGTTGCCATTTCTCCACCTTACGATCTGAAAGAGGGCTCCATCCGAATGCAGCAGGGATTTAACCGCATATATGAGATCCGTTTTTTAAAAACACTGGTCGAAAAGCTGGATATCAAACGAAAAAAATATGCCGATCTACCGACATTTCACGGAAATACGATCTATGATTTTGACGATCAGGTTACAGCCAAACTTCACAATTTTGAAGGAGCGGATGATTATTATCACCAATGCTCAAGCAAGCATTTTTATGGGGATGTAAGAACCGATCTTTTGGTGATTCACAGCAAAGAAGACACCCTCTGCCCCATTGATTTTGCTCCACTCAAGGTAATGGCTCAAAATCACCACATCCAAACCTGGTTTACGGATGAGGGCGGACATGTTGGTTTTCTGAGTTCTGAGCCGGGCTGGTTGTACCGGGTTATTTTACAGTGGCTACAGTCATAGTCGGACTTTTTGAAAAAGGAAAACATCGCCGATCGTCCATCGAACATCGGTTCATCGCATTTCAATCCCCATGTTGTCACCCAGAGCGCCCCTTGGTTTGGATATGTTTTGGTGGTGATCGCGAAGGGTCTCAAAGTCTAACGTGGCAAACTGTTTCCACCATTGAGATCCCTCGTGTTCAGCACCTCACCCTTAGCAAATTTCCATGCACTCGGGATGACCGGAAACCTGGAGCGACGAATCTACGAGCACAAGAATAAGTTGGTGGAAGGCTTTGCCAAGAAATACAACCTTCATTCCTTAGTCTATTACGATTCAACCGATGATGTTGGATTTGCAATCAGGCGAGAGAAACAGATCAAAGGCTGGGGCTGAAAGAAAAAGATCGAGCTTATCGAAAGTATAAATCCCAATTGGGACGATTTAGCCAAGGATTAGTTTTCTTGATAATTCTCAGAAGTTGTCATCCAGAGCGCCCCTTGGTTTGGATTTGTTTTGGTGGTAATCGCTAAGGATCTCAAATTCTAACATGGCAAGCTGTTTCCAGCATTGAGATCCCTCGTGTTCAGCACCTCACCCTTTGTAACTTGGTATGCACTCGGGATGACAACTAATGGACATTAAAAAATAATTTATATGGAATTACCTTCTCATCGCTCTAACAAGCATGAAGAAAAATGAGTAATACCTCTAAAATGCTTTAAACCTGCATTACTAACGAGATAGGGTAGAAAAAAAGAAGAAAACGTTAATAGAAAGTATAAATCCAAAATGGATAGACTTAGCTAAAGATTAGTCTTCCTAAAACACCCATGTTGTCATCCAGAGCGCTGAGGTGTTCAATACAGATTTGGGAGGTTTACCGCGATGGATCTCAAATTATGCCATGGCAGGTTAGTTCAACCTTTGAGATCCCTCGTGTTTAGCACCTCAACCCTTTGCTAATTTTCACGCACTCGGGATGACAACCCTGAAAAGCACGAATTCAAAACTTGATCACCAGGCCATTACTTAGTTCATAGGTCCACTGGGGGATGTCAATGATGGGTTTTGCATCATAGGAAGCGATGAAGCCAATGGAGATCGCTACTCGTTTACTCAGGTCCATCTTTAACTTAGACTCAAGAATAGAACGTGCTTCAAAAAATTGATCGGGGCGAGCCTGATAATATCCAACCAGTAAAAAAGTAGCATTCTCGCTTACTTTTCCATTTAAACGGATGTTACTCGTGTTTTTTATATACTCGTTCTTAATGGACGGCTGATTTCCAATCTGCCATTCTTCAAATTCGTACATCAGGGCTGTTGAAATACTTGCTTGCCACACGTCGGTTCTGTAAAAACGATATTTGATCCCGGCACCGCCAATTGCCCGGTTATTCAATCCAAGATTATTGTTGTATTGATATTGTGTGAAGATCTCAGGGGAGAGTTTTTTATTCCGCAATAAGGTGGAGCGAAGATGTACATATCCACTGCTGATAAGGGAGGCCCCATCGATGTTCACAAATTTCAATTTATTGAGAAGCATGTAAGCATGACGATCTGAAAAATAAGAGAGGTTAGATTCATTGGTGAATTCAAAAACCTGCTCATTATATCGGTTTAATGAGAGGTCGAACTCAAGCTCACCGTACCAACCGGCTGAATCTGCATTGGCCCTAACGCTCTCCACATTCAAAAGCTGAGCCTGAACGGGAGCAGATAAACTGAACATAATAACGATGAACAATGATGTTATAAATAAACGCATGCAGTAATTATATGACTTTAGTTTTCATAGGTGTTAAAGGTACCATATCAACAGTTGTTCCGAAATCGTTCGATTCTCTTCATTCCATATAAAACACAAACGATTCGTATCTTCAAGCTGTTATTTCAGTTCACTTACTCAAAACTTTTCAACAACAAAAACTCATATGGTTATCATTATTGGTGCCGGTCCTATAGGGCTTGCAACAGGAATCGCCCTTCAAGAGAAAAACATCCCTTTTAAAATTATTGAACGTGGTGCTTTGGTGAATTCACTCTTTCACTATCCCACCAATATGACGTTCTTCTCCACCTCTGATAAACTAGAGATCGGGAACGTGCCATTTATATCACACGGTTCAAAACCAACCCGAGCCGAGGCACTTGAATATTACCGTCGGGTGGCAGAGCATTATGAACTGCCCATCAATTTGTATGAGACGGTGGAATCGATGGAAGGTGAGGACGGAAACTTCACTGTAAAAACAGATAAGGATACCTATAAAGCGGAAAAAGTCATCGTCGCCTCAGGCTTTTATGGGAAACCAAATATGATGGGCGTTCCCGGTGAAGATCTCCCAAAAGTGAAGCATTATTATGATGAGCCTCACCCCTATGCCTGGCAAAAAGTGCTGGTTATCGGAGGCGGAAATTCAGGTGTGGATGTAGCTCTCGAATGTTGGAGAGGCGGAGCTGAAGTCACGATGCTGCTGAAATATGATACCATCAAACCAACGGTAAAATACTGGGTAAAACCGGATATCGAGAACCGCATTAAGAATGGGGAGATCCCGGCTTATTTTAATTCGGAGGTTAAGGAGATCAGAGAGAAGGAAGTGGTTATAAAAACTCCGGATGGGGAAGTGACTTTGGAGAACGATTTTGTTTTAGCCATGACCGGCTACCATCCCAATTACGATCTAATGGAAAGCCTCGGAATTGAACTCACTGAAGACGAGAAGTGCATGCCGGTGTATGACGATGACAGCCTGGAGACCAAACGAAAAGGCATTTATGTGGCCGGAGTAGTGTGCGGAGGAATGGATACGAGCAGTCTATTTATTGAGAATTCCCGCGTTCATGCCGAACAGATAGCAACTCATATTGAGAAGAATCTTGGGTAATGGTTTAATTTTTAATGTTAAGTGTTAAATGAGTCTCTTCCATTTAACACTTAATATTTACACATTTAAAATTTCTACTAATTTAATTGCGTCATCTTCTTAACATCCAATTTCCTAAGGCCGAGTTATTCTTCTATAACCCGATAGTTGTCATCCAGAGCGCAATGAGGCTGAATGTAGATTTGGGAGGGTTGACGCGAAGGATCTCAAAGTTTGACCCGGAAAATAGTTCAATCTTTGAGATCCCTCGTATTCGCTGGCATTGCCTTTGGCGAATTGTCACGCACTCGAGATTGTAGATGAAACTTAATTCTACTTTCCCTGCTAATTAAGCAAGAATCCTGATCCATAACGGTCGTTCTTAACCGCCAGTCGTCGGTGAAGAATCTGGGGTAGTGCTTTAATTTTAAATGTTAAGTGTTAAATGAGTTTCTTCCATTTAACACTTAACATTCACACATTTAAAATTCCCACGTTAGCTGAAACAGGAAGTTCGTGCCGGCCTGCGGGTAATAGTAATTGAAGTTCACCGGTTCTCCGGACTCCAGCCAGCCAAAAGTATAGCCGTTGGTTTCATATTCGTGGTCGAAGAGGTTATTGACCTGCAGCGTTGCTGTGATTCCCTTTAGCAAAGCAATGTCATCCAGTGAATAACTCATTCGCAGGTCGTTCACAAAATACGGATCGATGGAACGGCTTTCGGTCTGCGTGTTATCCAGATACTGCCGGGATACATACTTGCTGATGAGCTCTGCATTCAATCCGCCGGTTTGATACCCGATGACACCATTGGTGATCACCGAAGGTGAAAAGGCGATGTCGGTATCTTCGTACACCGTTTCCTGCTGACCAAGATAGTTGAAGCTCGCATCATATTGATCAGTGAATTGGGTGTACTCCACGATCTTATTTTGACTGAAGGTAGTATTCCCGGAAAGACTCAGATTCTCGGAAAGACTCACTCCGGCTTGCAGTTCAAGCCCCACACGATAACTTTCCGGAACGTTTTCCCGCACAATTTCACCCACATCATTAATAGCGCCGGTTGGCACCAATTGATCGCGGTAGAACATACCGTACACATTTGCTCCCACATAATATCCGCTGAAATCACCGCGATAGCCCGCTTCTACGTTGTAGAGTTTTTCAGGATCGGGACGGCTTTCAGGAGTAGAGTCTACGTATTCATCGCGGGTTGGCTCTTTTCCAGCCACTGCAAAAGATGCATACACCCTTTGTCGATCAGGAAGGTTGTAAACGAAACCGACCTTAGGATTGAAGAACATCAGGTCATCCGTTTGCTGAAGAGCCACAAGGCTATCGCGTACAGAGCTGCCTGCACTGCGAACGAATCCATTCCCGAGGAACTCATAATTCACGCCACGTAGCTGAAGATCAACGTAGGAATTCAGATTTTCGGTAAGCTTATACTGCAGCTTCCCATACAGGTTATAATCTTTCTTGATGCCATCGTTATCGTAATAGCGGTCTTCGTTTTCGCTGTCGCCGGCATAACGTGCCCAGATCACTTCACCGAAATGAGCACCATCATAATAGTTGTATCCACCACCGAGGGTTAAATTCCAGGTATCATTCGGGGTGAATTTAGTGGAGAAGATGGAGCCATAGAAATCATTATCGAGCCACCGTCGGCGAACAAGGTCAGACTCTGTGGGGGTAGATGGAAGCAGTGGCTCGATGTCATAATCGGCCAGGCCCTCACCGGCTTTGTATTCTTCGTAATAGCCAAATCCTTTAGTATAGAAGGCGGATATATTGGCACTCCAGTTTTCCTGAAGCTGATAAGAATAATGCAGCTGATAGTAATTCTGTTGGTAGTTGTCGACCTGATCTTCATAAGGTTCGCCGTCTTTCTCGGTTCCCGCCTCGTTGAAGGTACGGTCATTTTCCAGCACGCTTTCTTCAATTCCGTACCAAGCCTGATAGGTTCGTTCGCGACCTGAAAAGACATCTGCCCTTAACAAGCTTCGGTCTCCGTGATGGGATGCCGAAAGGAAATAGGAATCCAGATCAGAACTTGCGCGGTCAATAAATCCATCTGAATCGATCTTGGATAAACGGCCTTCGAATTGCCAGCCGTTTTCCATCAGTCCTGAGCCTAATTTCACATTATATTTTTGTGTGTTGAAAGAACCGATCCCGGTGTTCACTTCCCCAAACGGTTCCACCCTCGATGAACTTGTCTGAAGGTTGATGGTCCCGCCAAAAGCAGCGGCTCCGTTGGTGGATGTTCCCACTCCACGCTGGATCTGAATGTTCTCGGTTGATGAGGACAGGTCAGGTAGATTCACCCAAAAAACGGCATGAGATTCTGAATCGTTTACCGGTATCCCATTTATGGTCACATTGATCCGGGCAGGATCAACGCCACGAATACGAATACCTGTATAGCCAATTCCGGCCCCGGCATCTGAAGTAGTGATGACGGACGGCGTACTTTGCAGCAGATACGGAACATCCTGCCCGAGATTCCGCCGTTCAATTTCCTCACTTTCTATGTTGGTATAGGTGATCGGAGAACTTTCATCGGCGCGGGTGGCGCTAACAAAAACATCATCTCCGATATAGGTTTCCGGGAACATGAAAAGCTCG
>Ga0136557_1000294_pt1 | contig 40571 bp, 32 predicted proteins | sample AntRauTorckE6832_FD_104796 | JGI IMG/M metagenome (GOLD analysis project Ga0136557, IMG submission 104796) | Saline lake microbial communities from Rauer Islands, Antarctica - Metagenome Torckler E6 #832 | ecosystem: Environmental > Aquatic > Non-marine Saline and Alkaline > Saline | place...
CCTCATTTGAGCCTGCAGATGCAAACGCCAAATCAGGTCCATAAAAAAGCCGAAGAAGTACCACTCCTCCGGCTTAATTAAAATCACCTAAAATCTGTCAACATATTTTAGGACGAGACATTTTATATACCAAAGGCAAAAGTGGCGATCGAAGTAGATGGCAAGATTCACCTCTCAAAAGGAGTAAAAGAAAAAGATATAAATAAAGACGCCTTCTTAAATCGAAATGGCATACATGTTATCCGAATTAAAAATGAAGACGTCTTCAATAGAATAGATGATGTGATAACGAAATTGGAAGTAATTGTGAATAACAAGATACAAGAATGAATCAAACTTCTTCGATTTTCTCTGTTTCCTCCTTTATAAGGAAGGGGACACGTTATTAAAATTCCTAATTATGATCAACCATCAAAACTTTTATCAATATCGAAAGAGTCTCTCCTTGACAAGGAGAGATTTAGTGAGGTCGAAGTATGAGCCACGAAACCAAGACCTAGATGAAACTCATTTTAACCACCAAAACTTTAATTCAACACCAAAACCCATTTTACGATTAACGATTTTCAAATAACGAAATCATGAGCTACCTAAACATCACACATAAAGACGACGTCGCCATCATCACACTGGACCTTCCCGGAGAGAAAGTGAATAAGTTGAATGAATCCATGATGGATGAATTTTCTGATTTCCTGGATGAACTGGAATCAAATTCAAAGCTGAAAGGCGCGGTCTTAATATCAGGAAAGAAAGACAACTTCATTGCCGGTGCCGACATCGACATGTTTCAGGAACGGGATTCTGCAGAGGCCATCGAACAGCTTAGCAAAGACGGACATAAGATCCTTAACCGTATTGCAGATCTCTCAAAGCCTATTGCGGTAGCAGTGCATGGAAGCTGTATGGGCGGAGGGCTCGAACTTTCTTTAGCCTGCCATTACCGGGTTTGTTCTGACAGCTCGAAAACTATTTTCGCTCTTCCCGAAGTGAAACTGGGATTACTTCCCGGAACGGGGGGAACCCAGCGCCTGCCCCGACTGATAGGGCTTCAAAAATCTCTTACCTATATGCTTCAAGGCAAAAACATCTATACCCGTCAAGCCCGGAAAATGGGATTAGTAGATGAAGTAACTCACAAAGATGCTATTGAAACCGCCGCCATCAAAGCGGTTCACAATATTGTAGATGGAAAATTCAGCCGAAAAGATAAACGCTCTTTGGTAGAAAAATTATTGGAAGGAAATCCCATTGGAAGAAAGATCATCTTTTCCCAAGCTCGCAAAAAAACACTTGGACAAACTAAGGGAAACTATCCGGCTCCACCCAAAATAATAGACGCCGTTGAATATGGATACAAAAATGGCCTGGAGAAAGGACTTGAAAATGAGACCGTGCTATTTGGGGAATTGGGAGCTACCCAGGAATCACGAAACCTAGTAAATCTCTTTTTTGGAATGAATGCTTCCAAGAAAGTGCCCGATCCTGACCTTGTAAAACCGGTGAAAAAAGTTGCTGTACTTGGAGCAGGATTGATGGGTTCCGGCATCGCCGATGTCAGCATTGATAAAGGAGATTATAATGTACTGCTTAAAGATCAAACCATAGATCAGGCCGCCCTGGGTGAAAAGGAGATCTGGAAATCGCTGAATGAAAAAGCTGAAAAACGGATCATTTCAGAATTTGACCGAGATAAAATGGCCAGTAAGGTTACCGGAGTTGATTCCTATGATGGGTTCACAGATATAGATCTCGTGATCGAGGCCGTATTTGAAGATCTCGACCTAAAACGTACGATCATCGAGCAGGTTGAATCGGCCACCGGAGATCATTGCATCTTTGCATCTAATACCTCTTCACTGCCAATCTCCGATATTGCTAAAGGAGCCAAAAGGCCGGAAAATATCATCGGAATGCATTACTTCTCACCGGTCCAAAAAATGCCGCTGCTCGAGATCATTACTACCGATCAAACCGCAGATTGGGTGGTTCAAACTGCTTTTCAGGTTGGAGTGAATCAGGGCAAGAACGTGATCGTAGTTGGGGACGGTCCCGGATTCTACACTACCCGAATTTTAGCTCCCTATATGAATGAAGCCCTCAAGTTATTGGAAGAAGGAGCCTCCATCGAATTCCTGGATAAGATCATGAAAGACTGGGGATTTCCTGTCGGCCCAATGGCATTATTTGATGAAGTTGGAATTGATGTAGGAGCACACGTAGCAGAAACAATGTCGCCTAAGTTTGCCGAACGCGGAATTGATACCAATAATCGGGCACAGGAATTACTGGATGCCGGCTACAAAGGGCGCAAGAATAAGAAGGGAATGTACAAATATGTTTCCGGTAAAAAGAAGGAAGTGAACACTGAAATTTATGATCATTTTGGCGGCCAAAACCGAAGTAATCCCGACAAAGAAACGGCTCAGCTTCGAATGGCCCTCACCATGATCAACGAAGCGGCCTGGTGCCTGGAAGAAGGAATTCTAAAATCTCCGGACGATGGAGACCTCGGAGCTATCCTTGGGTTAGGTTTTCCTCCATTCCTCGGCGGACCATTTCGGTATATCGACCAGACCGGCGTGCAGAATGTTTTAGACCAGCTGAAAGAATTTGAGGATGAATTTGGGCCGAGATTTAAAGCGGCTCAAATCATTAAAGACAACGCAAAAGAGGGCACTATTTTTTATCAGAATCAATAATGACATCTTACTCTGCGAGTGAAAAAGTGCTTACCTCAAGATCTTCTATAGGTGTTGCAAATGCCGCTTTATAGCCCCGAATTACATCTATGGAATGGACAAACCAATTGAGCGAAGCTGCGTTGGTATTCGGCTTCCATTTCACATGACCATTGGAATCCAGCACACTAAAACTTTTAAGCGGAATTCCGAAGCCTTTTCCGATGCCTTTGATCACAGCTTCTTTTTTGGTCCAAATGTCATAGAACATGATTTCCCTTGTATCCTCTAAAACCGTTTCGATCATTTTAGATTCGTTGTCTGAAAAATAATTTCTACTAATCCTGTCAACATCAACACGCCTACTTATCTTTTCAACGTCAACGCCAATAGGTGATCTCGAGAAGCCTAATATGATAAAGTCACCGGAATGACTAATATTGAACTGTAAATGTTGGTCTTTTTTGTTTTCGAGGATTGGTTTACCGTTAGAAGTGAAGTTCAAAATGATGGTATCCGGATCTTTATCAAGGTAGGCTCCCAATAATCTTTTTAGTTGTATTCTACCCCACAAAAAACGTTCACGATCTTCAGTGAACTTAAATTTTGACGCTCTTTCTTTTTCACCTTTACTAAGCAGTTTCTCATATACTGATACATCTTCACCAGCTGTACCTACGTCAAATTTCCAGACATGAATATCTCTTTTGGAGAGTTTACGGTGTTTCTTCAGGAATGTATCCATTAAGTCTGCTTCTGATATGTTTTACTTTATTTGTCCTGAAAAGGAATAGCTTTGTACTCTTTTTCTTGATCCCATATAAAGGTAAAAATTTCAGCTAATTGATTTACATAAGGTGCTTTGAACATTAGATCACTCATGATAACTCCGTCATCATTTATTAAATGGACATTCACTTTACCCTTTGTAAAACCAGACCAATCTTTCATGGGGTTTTTGGAATATTTTGAAAGTAGAGGAGCTGAAAGAATGATCTCCACATCTGAATTAAAATTACTCTCTATATTTTCAATTTGATGGTTATGGGCCACCAGGTTGCAGATCTCAACCTCTTTCAGGTAATTTGGGATGGCCACTGAAGCCCTGCCCTGACTATTAACCAATAAGCTAAGGAAGGCTTCATTAAACTTATTGAATAGTTTATTTCTGGTTTTATAAAATAAATAAATACCTTTTTCTGCTAAATTACTACTCCCATGAATATTGCCTCTGTGAACGTCAATCTTTTGCTGCATTACAACCTTCTTGAAAGCAGCAACGACATTATCATCTAAAATTTCATTATATACATCCGGTTGAGGATCTATCATGATGATGGGGTAATAACTCTCACCCGTCTTATCAAGTTTTTGTGCCATAACACGGGCGACTAACGTTCCATAGCAATAACCACCAAATGAATATGGCCCTGTGGGCTGTATCTTTTTCATTTCTCGTAAGTATCTATCTGCCATTTGATCTATAATCAATAGTGGCTCTTCGCTCCCCATTAAACCAACTGATTGTATTCCGTAAAAAGGCCTTCTTTCACCAACTTTATTTGCTAATTCTTTAAGGAATAGTACATTCCCAAAATGTCCGTGAATACAAAAAAATGGTCGGCCTTTACCCTTATTTTGCAATGCAACAATAACAGTTGATTCTTTGGATTGCTCCTCCGGCAGCCTGTCAATATAACTTGCCATTTCTCTAATGGATGGCGCCTCAAATAAAGCAGCAATAGGGAGGTCCGCACCAATCTCATCCCTGATCTCATCAAAAAGAATAACAGCAATCAGCGAATGGCCGCCAATATCAAAGAAATTATCTTCTACACTTATAGGTGATATTTTTAAAACTTTTTCCCAGATTTGAAGCAACTGACTCTCCATGTCACTCTGAGGTAATTTAATATCAACCTCTCCAGCAAAATGTTTTCTCTCAGGCGCGGGAAGACTCCTTTTATCTTTCTTTCCATTAGCCGTTAATGGAATTTTATCCAGGCTCACAAATGCCTTGGGAATCATAAATTCTGGAAGCACATTCTTAAGCTGTTCTCTTAGTGATTTTGGTTCGTAATCTACACCTGATGGAACAAAGTAAGCGACGATCTTTTTGTCAACTAACTCATCTTGTCTCACAGTGACTACTGCTTCTTTAACCGATTCGAGACGATTTATAGCGGTTTCAATTTCTCCAAGTTCGATCCTCCTCCCGGATATTTTGACCTGAAAATCATTCCTGCCCTCAAATGCAATATTGCCATCAGATAAATAAGTGCAAAGATCTCCTGTTTTATACAACGTACTGAAATGGCCGGCACTGAATGGATTTTTAATAAACCGCTCTGAGGTGAGCTCTGGTCTGTTCAAGTATCCCTTTCCAACCTGAGGACCAGCAATGTACAATTCTCCTTTTATGCCCGGTTCACATGGCTTCAATTTTTCATCCAGAATATAGCATTCTACATTTTTGAATGGTTTACCAATAGGAATCTTCCCTTTTTTAGGATCGAGATTTTGAATATCCATACCAGTAACCCCTACCGTTGTTTCACTGGGCCCATAGGAATTTATCAGTCTGACTTGAGTCCCAAAATATTTTTGCCAGATCTCCAGCATATGCTCTGACATGGACTCCCCACCAAAAACTAAAAGCCTGAGAGAGCTTGCCATTTCTACATGGCGATCTTCTAATTGTGTACACAGGGTGTGCCAAAAAGCAGTCGGAAGGGTAATAAAAGAGATCTGGCGCCTTTTAATAAAAGACCAGAAGGAATCTCCACCAAGAGCAGAGTCTTCATCACGAAGAATCAGAGTGCCTCCAACCAGATATGTCGGAAAGACCTCTTCAATAAATACGTCAAAATTCATGGTCCCAAATTGCAGGGTGGTATCCGCTGCAGTGAGCTCGTATTCATCAACAGCCATCAACGTATAGCTCAGTAAATTTCCAAAAGTGATCATTACTCCCTTTGGAGTGCCCGTTGAACCTGAGGTGTAAATTATATAAGCCAGATCATCGGTTCCAATTTCCGGAAGCTGATAATCATCCTCAGTCGTTTCGATGTTATCCCATTCACTATCAATACAAAAAATATCCGTATCAAAAGCCTTAACTGTTTCCTGGAATTTTTCCTGAGACAAAATGAGTTTTGTTTCGGTATCTCCAACCATGAACCGGATGCGTTCTTCAGGATACTTAGGATCAAGTGGGAGAAAAGTTGCTCCGGCTTTTAAGATTGCCAGAACACCTATGATCATTTCAGGATTTCGGTCCGTATATACTCCAATAATATCATTTGGCAGAATTCCAATTGATTGTAGGTGAGCTGACAGTTTATCAACTCTGGAAAATAATTTTTCGTAAGTCCATGAAGTCCCATCATGAACAAGTGCAATTGAATCGGGCTGAGCTTTACCGATCTTATCAATAGCACGTTTGTAATCCAAATCACCTTTTGCAACTTGCAAGTACAGGTCTCTCATACCAATTATTCTAACCCCTGTTTTAGAATACCAATTATCTACCCAAGTGTTTTACTAAAAACATCAACTCTTAATTTACCAAATTGTGCATTAATAAAATATTATTGTGAATATTCTCTAATGTGAGTTTTTAAAAAACCTAACTTTCCTTAGAAAATTCTATAAAGAAAATAACGGCTATCTAATTAAATTGGGTCAAGGTAAATTATAGATTTCAGCTTTAAGGGGTTAATTGTTATGGTAAATGTAAAACATGTACTTGTAATTTTTTTAATGGCTACTTTAATAGGCGCCTGTGATATTCTTTCTAATGATGATAGCAAAAGCTTTAAGGTCGACATCGATAATGATATTGAGTCATTGAATGAAAGAATCCAGATCATAAACCGGCCGATAGTATTAGATTCTACCCATTCAAAATCAGCCGGAAGCTATTCCGGAACTGATGATTTCATCCATGTTGCCAATGTCATCTCTCCAGTTGTGAACGGGGAAACATTGAGTGCTACCAGCATTGAAATACGGGCAAATAAAGTTTATGTATCCTACCACCTGAATGGCAGCCCATATGGCGGAGCGGTTGATATTTTTGATATCGTAGATGAGGAAAACCCTAGTATTGTATCCTCCATTACTTTTCAGGATACGGACATAAATGGCCTTGATGTTGAAGAAAACAATAAACTCCTTTGGATAACCGGTGGCCGTGATGTTTCAAGTTCAGGGTACAGCACAACGGACCACAACGGAGCTATCATCGGTGAGCTTGGTATTGAGAAAGGGGAATTTGAGAACAATAGTTATAGAGAAACTCCGCTCCCAAGTTTTTCAGGAAATGATATCGTTGATTTTCCGGGACAGCACCTCTATGTAGCCGCTGGAGCAACCGGTGGTGGATATTATGAGGTAAACAAAACAAATTTTGAGATAACTGACCGCGTAAATAATAACTTTTCTAAAAGCATCGACCGCCGCCAAGATGATATCATTGGACTGAATCTGACCGATGACCATAAGGCTAACTTTACTGTAATGGATTTTGAAGAAGGAACGACCCAGAATTATCAGATGCCATTTGCCGTCTCTCCTGTAGATGGGAAAAATGTACTTGAGCATACAGCCGCCATTACCTACGCGGCATTGGGAGGTCAGGGAGTGAAGGGATACAAATTCAATGCGGGTACCGATCCGGTTTACGAATTCAACCCACAAGGTGACGATGTTTCAAATGGTGTCACTGTTGATGGAAAATATGTTTACATCGCTAACGGTACTGATGGATTATTTATAACAACCCTGCCCAAAAATGGCAAGAGTTCTCCGGAACAAGTTTATAACTGGAAAGGAGGAAGTGGTTCTGCTAACTTTGTTAAAACAAACGGCAAATTTGTTATTCTCGCGAATGGGGTGGACGGCCTCAACATTTTGAAAAGAGCATCCAATTAATTAAAAATTAATTACTCATTTGTTTTCTAAACTTCATTATGAAGCTTTTTTATTGAACCCGACATCAGCTACTTTCTGACCTGTGTGACTCAAACTGATAATGCAACTCTCTGTTCAGGCTTTTTAACTTCTGGAGCTATCGATTTTGAAAAGTATTATCGGAAATCAGTGATTCTCTCGTCCAGATATCTTTCATAATATTTGCGAGTTTATCCAAATAAGGAAGACTTAAACTGTCCATTTGATACTAACCCTCATTTTATGTAGCCTTCATGGAATTATTGCGTGCTGTATTTTCTTATTATAGTCAGTTGTTCAACAAGCTGTCTTGATCAGCATTTATAAGTATTAATGTCGCAATTTGGAGTACATGAAATCGAGGACGAATTATATTCGGGAGTATTTCAGTATTACATTTTGAGCTTCAAAGCTCCGCACTTCCGCTCTCCATGTGACAACTCTTGCCAGACACTTCGGCAATCATTGAGTTAATTCTAATTTTAAAATATTCAACATGGCAATACGAGGAGAAGAGAAAGACCCGGGTGAAAAGACGGGGATCAACAAATATTTTGATATTCATAAGCCGGTTTTTTGGCCTTCCGTAATTTTAATAACAACATTAATTGTTGTTACTCTTTGGGCCGGAGATTCTGCCGAAAGTGTTTTCAATGCGGTTAGAAATGGAATTACTGATTCTGCAGGCTGGCTATTTGTAGCAGCTGTAAATATTTTTATCGGCTTTGCACTTTATTTTGCATTCAGTAAATATGGAGGCATTCGCCTTGGCGGTGAAGATGCCGAACCTGACTTCACTACTATGGAATGGTTCGCCATGTTATTTAGTGCCGGAATGGGAATCGGGCTTATGTTTTATGCCGTTGCTGAACCTATGTGGCACTTGATCTCCCCCCCTCACGCTGAAGTCGGATCAACGGAGGCTATTCGTGACGCAATGGGAGTTACTTTTTTGCACTGGGGATTTCATGCCTGGGCTGTTTATGCTATCGTAGCATTAGCGTTAGCCTTTTTTGCCTTCAACCGGGATTTGCCGCTTTCTTTCCGATCCGTATTTTATCCACTTTTAGGGGATAGAATTAACGGTTGGATCGGTGACGTGATCGATGTCCTGGCCGTATTAGCTACATTATTTGGGTTGGCTACTTCACTAGGACTTGGCGCGGCACAAGCCGGGGCCGGAATGGAGTATGTGTTCGGATTTGAAAACACCACAAACTTACAAGTACTAATAATAATTGGAGTAACATTAATTGCTACACTCTCTGTAATTTTAGGTATTGATAAAGGAGTTAAGGTGCTGAGTGAATTTAATATCAGACTTGCCGGACTCTTTCTACTGTTCATTTTAATTGTTGGACCTACTCTATACATCTTTGAATCATTCATTCAAAATCTTGGGCATTATGCTCAGAACTTTGGAAAGTATGCTTTTTGGACACAATCCTATGAGGAAGGTTCATTTATGTCTTCATGGACCGTCTTTTATTGGGCCTGGTGGATCTCATGGTCACCTTATGTTGGGATGTTCATTGCCCGAATTTCAAGAGGCCGAACCGTTAAGCAGTTTGTATTGGGTGTATTGATCGTTCCAACAATAATCACTTTTCTCTGGATGAGTGGTTTTGGGGGTAGTGCATTATTTCTTGAGACAAATGGAATCGCTGAAATTGCAGCTGCTGTAGAAGCTGATCAAACTACTTCACTATTCATCTTGCTTGATCAATTTCCCTGGGCCATCGTTACATCATTCCTTGCCATTATTTTGGTCCTGAGTTTCTTTGTAACCTCGTCTGACTCTGGCTCATTAGTGATCGATGGATTGACAAGTGGTGGTAAACTTGATGCCCCTGTTGGTCAGCGTATTTTCTGGGCCTCTACCGAGGGTATTGTAGCTGCAGTCCTGTTACTTGGTGGCGGACTTGGAGCCTTACAGGCAGGTGCTATCAGTACCGGTTTGCCATTTTTGATTGTGCTGTTGGTTATGTGTTACAGCCTGAAGCAAGGCTTAGAAGAAGAACATCAAGACTATCTGAGAAAAGATCGTGATAAAGAAAGAGAGTCTTACAGAGACTTAGTTATGAAAGCAATTCAAAAACAGAAAAAATCAGATTAGAGGTATAAAATGATAGATTCAAAACACTGGTTAGCATGTCTAGACCTGTCCAATATGGACGACATTCTTATTGGATACACAGAATTTTTAACCTCGGTTGTTAAGCCAAAAACGATCACATTTTTCCATACGGTAGAGTCAGGGCCGACTGCACTGGAGCTTGCGGAGCAGTTTCCGGAAATTGAATCCGAAGAAGAATTTATGGATCTGATCCGAGATGAACTTAATGACAAGTTAAAAGGTCACTTTGATGATGATTCTATTGAAATTAGAATGGTCATTAAAACCGGGAAACCAACTGATCAGATCATCGAAGTAGTAAATTCTATAGAGCCTGATCTGCTGTTAATGGGTAAAAAAATGGGCTATGCAGGAGAGGGTATCATTCCAAAAAGAATTCTCAAATATGTGGCGACTTCCGTGCTTTTTGTGCCGGAGAACAGTCGCTATTCCATGCAGAATATTTTGGCTCCTATAGATTTCTCAGAACAGTCTGCCAAAGCGGTTAAAACAGCCGGCCACTTGGTCAAAGGAGGAAACGTGACCGCACAGCATATATATCGATACCGAGCCCAGTTTTTCCCTTACAGCCTTTCTGAAAAAGATAAAAAAGAGATGGATCAAAAGATCCAGAGTAAATTGAAGGACTTTAAGGACGGCCGCAATCTTCCGAAAAACGTAAATTATGTGCTCTCCCTGCATAAGGATGGCCGGGTTGCCGATGAAGTCTACAATCAAGCCATGAATGACCAAACTGACCTTATCGTCGTGTCTTCTAAATCTAAGAAGATCACAAGTTTTGTCAGTCACGATTTTACGGACAAAATGGTGGATTACGCGTTTGGTATTCCGCTATTAATTCAGAAAAACAAAGAGAAGCATCAGCAGTTTCTGAAATCTTTGTTTAGCTGACCATTGCTTTACACTTAAGATAACACCGCCTTTGCCCCGGCTTAATAAGTCGGGGCATTTTTTTGGTTCAGGAATTCGTATCTTTTTCACGCAAAAATATAATCGCACACTAATCAATACTTATGCAATTTTTACCTCTGTTTTTTATGGGAGCTCCCGGTGACGAAAGCGCCGGAATTATCAACCTTGTTTTCCTGGGCGCTATTTTCCTGGTATTCTATCTCTTTATCATTCGCCCGCAAAGCAAGCGTCAGAAAGAGATCAAAGAAATGGTTTCTGAAATGAAAAAGGGTGACAAAGTTGTTACTTCTTCAGGCATCATCGGGATTCTCGATAAGATCGAAGAAAATGAAGTTTTAGTTGATGTGCACAGCGGAACCAAGATTCGCATGCTGAAATCTGCAATTACCGATGTGAATCCTAATAAAAAGGATAAATAGTATTCTTTAGCTCTGATATTGTCATCCTGAGCGCTTGCTAATTTTTATTAAAAGTGAGGGTTGAACGCGAAGGATCTCAAAGTTTATTTATATTGGTAATTCATACTTTGAGACCCTTCGCAAAATACAAAAAACCCTAAATTACTGACGATCGCTCTGGGTGACAACATCAAAATCATTCATTCTGAAGAACCCCCTTAAACATAAAACAGCTTTATGAGTCAGGAATTTCATTTCAGTACTATTACCGAAGCCATTAAAGATATCAAGAATGGCAAAATGGTCATCGTGGTCGATGATGAAGACCGCGAGAATGAAGGGGATTTCCTGATGGCGGCTGAGATGGTCACTAAAGATGCCATCAACCTGATGGTAACTCATGGTCGTGGACTCGTTTGCGCTCCCATCACCAAAGAAAAAGCCGATAAGCTCAAACTCCGCCATATGGTTCAGGAAGGAGCTGATCCAGATGAAGCCAACTTCACTATTTCCGTTGATCATAAACGACAAACGACAACGGGAATCTCTGCCCAGGACCGGGCAAACACTATTCGCGAGCTGGCCAGTGACGATTCCAAACCCGTAGATTTTCGCCGGCCGGGTCATGTATTCCCGCTGCTTGCTGTTGAAGGGGGCGTACTTCGGCGTGCAGGACATACCGAGGCAGCCATTGACCTTTCCAGGCTTGCCGGATTGAAGCCCGTAGGCATTATCTGTGAGATCATGAAAGAAGACGGGGAAATGGCTCGTGTTCCCGAACTCATTAAGATGGCGGAAGAGTTTGAGATGAAGATCATCACCATTAAAGATCTCATTGCCTATCGCAACGAAAATGAGACGCTGGTGCATGAAGTGATGGATGTAAATTTACCAACCATGTATGGTGATTTTAGCCTTCGTGCCTTCAAAGAAAAAATGACAGGCGATATTCACCTTGCCCTCACCAAAGGCACCTGGACCAAAGAAGAACCGGTACTCACCCGTGTGCATTCTTCCGATCTGATCGGAGATATTTTTGGCGCCCGAAATAAAGATACCAGTGAGCAGCTCCATCAGGCGATGCTTCAGGTTGAGCGGGAAGGAAAAGGAGTGGTTTTATATATGAACCGGAATCAGCGCGGATCGGTGCTGGTGAATCAGCTGAAGACCCTGAAAGCTCTCCAACAGGGTAAAGTTGAAAATAATGAAGAGGATATTTCTCCTCGCGGAGATACAAGAGATTACGGAGTTGGAGCTCAGATCCTGCGATCATTGGGTATTCGCAAATTAAAGCTAATGACCAACAACCCCGTGAAGAGAATCGGGATCAAAAGTTTTGGCCTGGAAATTGTAGACCAAGTGCCCATTGCCGATAACTTTGATTTTTCTAAGCAGAAATATCCTTTTGAGGGTGAAGAGAATAACTAACATCTCTTACATTCCTTATTTCGAATCAAGGATTATGACAGGCATTCCCAAAAAAACGTTGGGAACGAGGTGTGATTACAAGAGTGAAAAAATATCGAGTTACTGAGGCGAATCAGTTTTCACTTCCGTTGATGCTTCAGGAGAAACATCTTCTTCATCCCCTTGCTGCTCTCCATTCTGTGTAATGAAGAACCTTCGGTTAAAGATCAGCAGTAAAATAATGGAGCTGGAAATGGCAATATCAGCCACGTTGAAGATGTAAGGGAAAACCGTCCAGTCGCCAATTTGAAGAGAGAAGTAGATAAAATCAACCACGTGGCCTTCCAACATCCCGCCATAATCCATGATCAACCCCATAAAAAGCCGGTCGGCAATATTTCCGAACGCTCCGCCTATGATCAATCCCATACAAGTCAAATACCCCACGCTTGCTTCCTCAATATTTTTGAGGATATAAAAGAGGATCCCCGAAACCGCCAGGATAGCGACAATACTCACAACCGGCGTTGATAATATATCGATACCCAAAGCCATGCCCGGATTTTTGGTAAAGTAGAATTGCAGCCATCCTTCTATAATGGTTTTATTGTGCAATTCAGGCGTAGTTCGTATAAGCCATTTCGTAACCTGGTCTAAAACCAACACAATAAGTGCCGGCACAAAAATGGCCGTCAGTTTTTTTCTGTTCAAACCGGAATAATTATCTGCGTTTTAATTTGGCGTCGATGCTCAACTGCGTATGAGGTACAGCTTCCAGGCGGCCTTTGGAAATTTTCTTCCCGGTAACTTTGCATACACCATATGTTTTCTTGTCGATGCGAGTGAGCGCGTCATCCAGATACTTAACGAACTTCTTGGTTCTGTTGAAAAGCATATATGTTTTTTCGCGCTCCTGTGCATCCGTTCCGGCATCAGCCATGTGGTAGGAGTAAGCAGATTCGTCCGAGGCGTTTTCCATACTTTCACGCAGAGTGCGCTGCAAGGTATTCACTTCTTCTTCTGCTTCTTCCATCTTCTTGATGATTATTTCGCGGAAATATTCCAGCTCTTCATCACTATATGGAGATACTCTTTCTTCGTTCTTTGATTCTTCTGTAGCCATAGCTGCTTAGTTATGAATTTATATTTCTTCGGATCGAGATGGTGCATTTTTCATCACCTATTTCCCACTCTTTGGTAAAGTCTGAGACTTCTAATTCTTTTATCTGAATTTCTTCCGCTAAGGTTTCCTTCTTAATATAATCACTCATGGAAACAACAGCTTCCTTAATTGTATCAGATCCGGTAAATCCTATCACAATTCGGTCGGTTACCTCAAAATTAGCTTCTTTTCTCATATTCTGAACGCGGTTAACAAACTCACGGGCTATTCCTTCCTGAATCAAGCCTTCGCTTAATGCGGTATCCACTGCAACACTAAGGCCTTTTTCGGTTTCAACCGTCCAGCCTTCCAATCCGGTGCGTACAATTTCGAGGCCTTCTTCGTCAATACGGATGGTTTCGTCGTCAATATCCAGGTCGATCCATCCCTTTTTCTCAAACTGCGTGATCTGCTCTGTAGAAAGCTGCCCCACTTTCGCAGCCACTGCTTTCATTTTTGGTCCCAAACGTTTCCCTAAAACAGGGTAATTTGGTTTGGCAGATTTATGAACAATACCGGAATCATCGTCTACAAACTGAATGTCTTTAACATTAACCTCTTCCAGAATAATGTCCCGAACTGACTCTATAGCTTGTCGTTCACTTTCGTCTTTTATTGGAAGAATGATTCTGCCCAAAGGCTGACGAACATTCATCTCAATTTGATTACGCACGCGAAGTACGATATAAGAGATCAATCTTGCCATCTCCATCTTATGCTCCAGTGCTTTATTGATGGCCGTTTCTTCTACCGTTGGGAAGAAAGCAAGGTGAACAGATTCCTCTTCATGCCGGGTAACATTATTCAGTTTTTGATACAACCATTCGCCAATAAAAGGAGCGATCGGACTGATCATCTTACTCAAGTCATTCAGGCACTCATACAGGGTTTGATAGGCCGCCGTTTTATCGAGTGTATTTCCTTCTTTCCAGAAACGACGTCGGTTACGGCGCACGTACCAATTACTCAGTTCTTCAACAAAATTCTCGAGTTCACGGGCAGCTTTGGTTGGCTCGTAATCTTCGAGATGCTCCTCAACTACTTTAACGGTACTGTTAAGGCGTGAAATTATCCATTTGTCAATTTCAGGACGATCCGCAATTGGGATGGCTGTTCCTGAAAATGTGAACCCATCAATATTTGCATACATAGCAAAGAAGGAATAGGTGTTCACGATGGTGTTAAAGAATTTCCGCTGAACTTCTTTAAGTCCGTCAGTACTGAATTTCAGATTTTCCCACGGGGATGAATTACTCATCATGTACCAGCGAACGGTATCGGCTCCAAATTCCTGAATAACTTCAAAAGGATCTACACTATTTCCTTTCGATTTGCTCATTTTCTCGCCATTCTCATCCAGTACCAATCCGTTTGAAACTACATTTTTATAGGCTTCTTCATTGAACAGCATAGTACCTAAGGCGTGCAGCGTATAAAACCATCCACGGGTTTGGTCCACACCTTCCGCAATAAAATCAGCAGGATAATTCACCTGAAAATCGTGGTCGTTATCAAACGGATAGTGCCATTGTGCAAACGGCATAGCGCCGGAATCAAACCATACATCCAGCAGATCCGGTATTCTTCGCATGGTGCCTCCGTCGGGAGCGTCCCACGTCAATTCATCAATAAAAGGGCGGTGAAGGTCGATCTCAGCATCTTCATCCAAACCTGCTTTTTCGCGAAGTTTATCCATGCTTCCGATACACTCTACATATTCCGGGTCTTTATCACTTACCCAGATCGGGATCGGTGTTCCCCAGTAACGCTGGCGGGAAACAGCCCAATCCACGTTATTTTCGAGCCAGGTTCCAAAACGGCCTGAACCGGTACTTTCCGGCTTCCAGTTAATTTTCTTGTTCAATTCCACCATACGGTCTTTTAGCTTGGTGGTCTCAATGAACCAGGATTCTACCGGATATGACATCAACGGAGTTCCTTTACGCCAGTCAAAAGGATAATTGTGAACCATGGTTTCATGCTTATACATCCGATCTTTCTCTTTAATAACACGAGAAATATCTTTGTCAGCTTCTTTGAACCACTGTCCTTCAAAATCCGGAGCCTTATCCGTGAACTTCCCATCGCGATCTACCGGGTTGAACATTGGGATGCCTGCCTTTTGGCAAGAATCATAATCATCGGCACCAAAAGCAGGTGCGGTATGTACAACACCGGTTCCGTCTTCGGTAGTCACATAATCGGCGGGAATAACTCGCCAGGCTTCCGACTTATCAAAATCTTTAAGCGCATAATCAAAGATAGGCTCGTAGGTTTTATGCAGTAGCTGAGAACCTTTCATTTCTTCTTGAATGATGTAATCCTCTCCAAGAACATCTTCCACACAATCTTTAGCCATAATGAAATTCTCATCATAATGGGCCACTTTTACGTAATCCAGATTGGGATTTACTGCGATGGCCATATTTGAAACCACGGTCCACGGTGTAGTGGTCCAGGCCAGGAAATAGGTGTTCTCCTCTCCATCAACCTTAAACTTAAAATAGATGGACGGATCCTGGGTTTCCTTATATCCAAGACTTACTTCATGGGAAGAAAGAACCGTTCCGCTGCCCGGAGAATACCACTGGATCTTATATCCTTTATAGACCAACCCTTTGCTGTACAGCTTATTGAAAGCCCACCAAACCGATTCGATGTACTTGTTCTCAAAAGTGACATAGGGATCATCCTGATCAACCCAATATCCCATTCTGGAGGTGAGTTCATCCCAAAGGTCTTTATATTTAAGGACGCTTTTACGGCATTCAGCATTATATTTTTCTATGCCATATTCCTCAACCTGAGAACGCCCTTCAAGGCCAAGTGCTTTTTCTACTTCAATTTCTACCGGAAGTCCGTGCGTATCCCAGCCTGCTTTTCGTTCCACCCGGAACCCTTTCAGCGTTTTGTAGCGACAGAACATATCCTTAACCGTTCTGGCCATAACGTGATGAATACCGGGTTTCCCGTTTGCAGTAGGTGGACCTTCATAAAAGGTAAAAGGAATTCCATCCTCACGCGTGCTAAGGCTTTTATCAAAAATCTTGTGTTCCTTCCACCAATTCAGAATTTCAACTTCTGATTTCGGAAAACTTAATTGCTTTATCTCTTCGAATTCTTTTGCCATAAAAAAACTTTGTTCGGCGAATAGTTTTAAGCCTTAAATATACAAAATATCAGGTAAAAGCATGCACTCCCTTCAACCAAAAAAATCTGGAACTTGACGCTAAGGCTTAGTCGTTATACTATCAGGTATTATTCAGGGATGAATAACTTCTTCATTAGCCAATTTTCATTTAAAAATATTCTTGCGTGAGCAACTCATACTTAAAACCGATCAGTAAAAACGAGCCCTACAAACTAGTATTCGTATGCCTTGGCAATATCTGCCGCAGCCCCACGGCAGAAGGCCTTTTTATCCATAAGGTTAAGCAGCATGAACTTGAGAACTACTTTTATATCGATTCTGCAGGAACAGCTGCATATCATGTTGGCGAATCTGCGAACAGTAAAAGTCAGGCTACAGCAAATAAGCACGGTGTGCATCTTCCTTCCAAAGCCCGAAAATTTGAATACGCTGATCTTGAGGAATTTGACCTGATCTTGGCCATGGATTCTGAAAACTATAGAAATATTAATGACTTAGACAGAAAAAATAAATTCTCCCATAAAATCAAACTGATGCGCGAGTTTGATCCAGAACCCGCTGATGGGGAAGTTCCCGACCCTTACTATGGGGGCATGGATGGATTTGAGAATGTATTTCAGGTTTTGGACAGAAGTACGGAAACCCTGCTCCAGGAATTAACGCCATTGATCGAGGATTAAATATGAACCTTTCTGATATACATTCAACCATTGAAGATGAACTCAATGATAAAATCTTATCTAAAAACCCTGTTCATGGCGGAGATATTAATCAAGCCCAAGAGATCAGCTTCGAATCCGGGGAAAAGGCATTTTTAAAGTGGAATGATCAGGCTCCTGATACCATGTTCGAAACAGAATTAAAGGGATTGGAGCTTTTGCGATCTGCTGGAACAGAATTAATTATACCCAAGATTTTATCACATAATAATAGCTATTTATTGATGGAATGGATCGAAGAGGGTGGAGGTAAACCAAATTCTTCAGGTGAATTCGGCGTTCAGCTTGCCAAGATTCACAGATCCTCAAATAACCAATTTGGTCTTGATCATGATAATTTCATCGGGCGATTGCCTCAGTCAAATACCCGGCACTCTAACTGGGTTGATTTTTTTGCATTGGAGCGCATCGAACCTCAGATTAAAATGGGAGTCGAGTCTGACAGCTTAACACATTCCATTTTGCGGGATGCTGAACAGCTCTACAAAAAACTCGGGTCAATTTTCCCTCACGAAAAACCGGCATTACTCCATGGAGACCTTTGGAGCGGAAATTATATGATCACAAGATCCGGTCAGGCTTCTATTTATGATCCTGCCGTTTACTTTGGTCACCGTGAAATGGATATTGCAATGACACGCCTTTTCGGTGGATTCTCTGCAGACTTTTATGAAGGATATAATTCAGAATTCCCGCTTGAAGATGATTTTGAGAGCAGAGTAAACCTTTACAACCTATATCCTGTTTTGGTACACGCAAATTTGTTTGGCGGAAGTTATTGTCGCCAGGCTGAAAATATCATTAATCATTATGTCTGAACTTCCTTATCAAAAAATAATTTCTCTTGTCCCAAGTCTGACTGAGCTCTTGATCGATCTTGGCTTAAAGGATCAGGTTATCGGGAGAACCCGGTTTTGTATTCATCCGGAAGATGAGATCAATGATATTGAAATTATAGGCGGCACCAAGAATCCCAGGCTTGAAAAGATCCTTGAGCTAAAGCCCGACTTCATTATTGCAAATAAAGAAGAAAACAGAAAAGAGGATATCGAAGTTTTAAAGACATATACGGAAGTTTATGTCACTGATATCGAAACCGTTGATGATGCCTTGGTGGAGATCAGCTCCCTTGGAAAAATGCTTGGAGTTGAGGATGCTGCAAAACAAATAGTCTCCAAGGTCACCTCTTTACTTTCTGAGGTCCCTGATGAAGACGAGCTTTCTGTTTCTTACTTCATCTGGAAAGATCCCTGGATGACTGTAGGTAATGACACCTATATCCACGACGTATTAAAGCGCTACAACCTCAGGAATGTATATGGTGACGAACCCCGGTATCCTAAAACAGACTTAGATGAATTAGCTTCAAAAAATCCTGATCTTATTTTGTTGAGCAGTGAACCTTTTCCTTTCAAAGAAAAGCATATTGAGGAAATTCGTGAAGCCTGCGCAGTGGCAAAAATAAAATTGGTAAATGGAGAGTGGTTTAGTTGGTATGGTTCAAGGATGATCAAAGCATTAAAGTGGCTTAATAACTGGCGATCGAACATTTAGCATTACGGCTGAAACTATCTCTATTCAACAAATATTCCCTTTCTTGGGATCAATATAGCACCCATCTCCGCTCAGGGACCGCTGCCACTTCAAGTCTCCCGCCAGTTCCTGCATCCACTTTTTGATCTCTCCTTCCGTCTTATATGTTTTCCCATCCTCCTCTATATAAGGCAACCCCTCTTTCCCATCACTATGAATCTCTGTCTTGAACGATATTACCAGGTCTTTCAGCCTTTCCTCTAACCGATCTGATTCAGAATGGGATTCTTTTTTATGAAATATGATCATAGTTAACTGATTGATTTAACACTCTAAAGTTACCCAAACTTCAACATTCTTTAATGGGGGAACACTTTTATATTTGAAATATTAAAAAATCTTAATATATTAATGTTAAGAAATTTTAACGTTTAGGAGTTTTATGGGACACTCTAAAAGGGTAATGATTGTTGAGGATGATCCGCTGCTTTCTATCGTCGAACAAAAGATGGTTGAGAAGCTTGGATATATTGTGATAGGCAAAGCCATAAGTGGGGAAGAAGCATTGAGCAAATTCAGGGAATTGGATCCTGAAATATTGATCATTGATATTCAGCTTGCAGGCAATTTAAACGGAATCGAAACGGTGGAACGGCTTAAAAAAGTACATCCTGACCTGTCAGTAATATTTTTATCCGGAGACCGATCTTCTGAAATACTTAACCGTGCTCGAAAAATAGATTATATCGACTTCCTGCTGAAGCCGGTTTCTTCAATTGAACTGTCAAAACCGCTGAAAAAAGCTACAGAGCAAAATGAATTGGTTTCCCAAAACGCAGCATAGATAAAGAACTTAGATCAAACAAATACCCATAACTCACATAAAGTAGTTTGACCGCTGCTTTATGATTTCTTAAAGCCTGCTATTACCCAATAGCAGGCTTTTATTTTATTCGTGAGTTACTAAAACTCTCCCAAACTGCCCGCCTTTCAGAATACGTTCAATTTCCTGCTGAAGGTTACTCAAATCTACTTTTTTCGCATACCCTTCAGGAAGTTTAGTTTGATCGGTTGATGCAATGGCATCCCAGATCTTAAGCCGCATCGGCATTTTGCAAATGGCAGAATCAATTCCCAATAAACTTACCCCCCGCAAGATGAACGGATAGATATTGGTGTTCAATCCATGCCCTAAAATATTCCCACAACAGGCCACCGCCCCGTCATGGTTTGTTTGCCGGATCACAGCGTCCAGCATTTCTCCCCCCACCGTTTCAATAGCTCCATTCCATTCCCGGCTCAACAAAAAGCTCTCCTTAACGTTCGTCACTTCATCCCGGTGGATCACTTCGGCTGCGCCAAGTTCTTTTAGAAAATCTTCTTTGTCCATTTTCCCAGTGGCCGCAACCACCTCATATCCAAGATTGGCAAGAAAGAATACAGCAAGGGAACCAACCCCTCCTGTTGCTCCTGTAACCAATATTTTTCCCTCACCCGGTTCTATCAATTCGCGTTGCAACCGCTTCACTCCATACATCGCTGTAAATCCCGCGGTACCGTATTTCATGGAAGTTTCAAGATCCAGGCCATCCGGCAGGGCCACTACCCAATCTTTTGGTACACGGATCAAAGCCCCAAATCCACCGGGAGTATTCGAGCCCAGGTCTTGTCCTGTGACGATCACTTTATGCCCTTCTTTAAAAGTGCCTGAAGCATCCTCAACCACTGTTCCTGCAGCATCAACACCGGGAATATGTGGATAGCTTCGGGTCACTCCTTTGTTTCCTGAAGCCGATAATCCATCTTTGTAATTAAGGGAAGAATATTGAACCCGGATCATCACTTCATGTTCGGGCAGAAACTTCACCGGGACTTCTTTAACACTTGAAGTTACCTTCCCTTCTGACGTCTCTTCTACATAAAATGCTTTAAAAGTCTCTTCACTCATTTCAATATCTTTTTGATCCATTTTAATTTGCCTTTATAAGGCGCGTACCGAAAAGGGATATCCAGCCAAAGTGGTTTTTTCATGATCCCCTTCTTGTGGGAAAATGTGTCGAAACTTTGTTTCCCGTGATAGGACCCCATCCCGCTGTTTCCCACTCCACCGAATGGCAGATGATGATTGCCGAGGTGCGCAACCACATCATTTATAGCTCCGCTCCCGAATGAGCATTGTTCTAAAACAAGGTATTCTACTTCACTGTTTGTAGTAAAAAGATACAAAGCAAGAGGCTTGGGTTTTGATCGTACAAGATCGATGACCTCGCCAATATCATCAAAATCCAATACCGGCAGTATCGGACCGAATATTTCTTCCTCCATCAGTCGAGCCCCTTCTTCTACATTCGTCAAAACCGTAGGATCTATATAACGTTCTTCCCGATCTGTTTTTCCACCTATGTAGACCTCTCCCTCATTGAGATATGATTCCAGCCTGTCAAAATGATCCTCATTAACAATGCGCGGAAAGTCAGGACTCAGCTTTGGGTTTACGCCATAAAATTCACGAATAGCCTCTTTCACATACCCCAAAAACTTGTCTTTGACAGAGGCCTGAACCATCACATAGTCTGGAGCTACACAGGTTTGCCCGGCATTCAGAAACTTTCCCCATACAATTCGTTTTGCTGAATTTTTCAAGTCTGCAGATTCATCAACTATGCAGGGACTTTTTCCTCCAAGTTCTAATGTTACCGGGGTGAGATTTTTGGCAGCAGCTTCCATTACAATTTTACCCACCCTTGAGCTGCCGGTGAAGAAAATATGATCAAAACCCTGAGCAAGCAGATCCTGATTTACATCGACACCTCCTTCAACCACAGCTATATACTCTTCCTTGAACCAGTTACTCATCAGCCTTTTGAGTAAGGCAGAAGTATTAGGAGTAATTTCTGAGGGCTTAATAACTGCGGTATTTCCTGCAGCAATTGCCCCAACAACCGGCAGTAAGGCAAGTTGTATGGGATAGTTCCAGGGGGCAATCACCAACACAGAACCAAGTGGTTCCGGTTTTAAATAATTTGAGGAGGGAAAATTTACCCACGTTCCTTTTACCCGCTCAGGCTTCGCCCATTTTTTTATGTTTTTCAGTGTATAGCTGATCTCGTTATGAAGGATGCCGAGTTCCGTAGCATAGGTTTCCAATTCCGGCTTTTTGAAGTCTTTATATACCGCTTCATATAGCTCCCCCTCATGTTCGTTAAGCACCTTCTTTAAGGTTTCAAGCTGATGGATTCTAAATTCCACCGATCTTGTAGCACCTGACCTGAAATAGGTTCTCTGTCTTTCTAGTAAATTCGCTGCGTTCATCAATCTTCCTTTTTCCGGCCTATAAATGTGTCCATAGAATGATATACTCCAAAAATTTTACCTGCTACAAAGTTATAAACCTTTGAAGGAAGCACACCCCGAATAAACGGGGTTAATTTCACCATAAATGGCTCCCTGAGACGGTCTTTTCCTCGCTCAACGGCATCAAGTATTTTGGTTGTGATATCATCGGGATCAAGCAATGGCATTAGCAATGGGGTTGTAACTCCCGCAAACATCCCGGTGTTAATATAACTGGGCATTACCGTTAGCACTTTTACGGGAGTGCCCTTTTTTTGCAATTCAAGATTCAATGATTCTGACCACCCCACAGCGGCCCACTTACTGGCTGCATAAACCGTCATTCCCGGGTTGGGAGTCAGCCCGGCAGCAGAGGCAATATTTATAATATATCCATCTTCATTTTTTATCATCGCAGGGAGAAAAGCACGAGCAACATACATGATACCAAGGCTGTTCACATCCATGGTATTTTTGATGCTTTCCATGGAGTGATCATCAAAATTTTTACCTGATACAATTCCGGCATTATTGAATAAAATATCTACCCGACCGCGCTGATCTAAAGCTTTTTCTGCAGATTTTAGAACATTTTGATGATCACTTACATCAACCACATCCGTATCTACCGAATACCCCTGCTTCGTAAGTTTGGATGCCGCGCTTATCAACTTCTCTTCATTTACATCCCAAATTATTAATTTTTCTGCACCTCGATCAAGTACTTTTTGCCCCATCATAAAGCCAATCCCACTGGCTCCACCGGTTATTAAAACTATCTTATTTTTGAAAGAGGACATATAAAAACCTTATATTTAAGACTTGAAATTAACCAAAACCCGGATACATATTTTACTGCATTACTAAGGTATTCAGGGTAATCAAAAAACAGACAATAAGTCCATTATTATACAAATGAAAAGAATATTATCATTATTAACCCTTGTACTATTTGTAGCCTCCTGCCAGCAAGCTCCAAAAGAAGTATCATTGAATTGGTCAGAAGCAGAATCTTTACCTTTAGCCATTTCTAACAACGCTGTTGCCTCAGCTGAAATTGACGGCAAAACCTTCCTATATACTTTCCTAGGCATGGAAGAAGGAAAAACTTATGAAGATGTAAGTGATTTCGCCGCACGATATGACGTAGAGAATGGAATATGGGAAGAGATTCCCGGAGTCCCTGATGAGACCGGTCGTTTGGCCAGTACAGCTGAAACTGTAAACGGTCACATCTATATTTTTGGTGGCTATACTGTTGGCGAAGATGGCTCAGAAGTTTCAACACACGAAGTTTTTAAATATGACCCAATTGCAAACAGCTACGAACGTGTGGCTGACATGCTTCTTCCTGTTGAAGATGCAGTCTCCCTTGTTTATCAAGACCGTTACATCTACTTAGTAAGCGGATGGAATAACACCAACAACGTTTCTAATGTACAGGTGTATGATACTGAAACGAATTCATGGGAACACGCCACACCGTATGCAGGTCCTCCCGTATTTGGTCATGCCGGCGGAATTGTTGGAAATACAATGATCTTATCAGATGGGGTTCAGGCTATTGTTGATGAAGGCGAGCGTCTTTTCAAAATGTCTCCCGGAAGCATCAGGGGAGAAATTGATGCCAACGACCCGACTCTTATAAACTGGACACGCATCAACCAGCATCCCGGAAACGCACGCTATCGTATGGCGGCTGTTGGAATTGAAAGCCCCGTAGAAATGATCTTATTTGCCGGCGGAACTGAGAATCCTTACAACTATAATGGAATCGGATACAACCTTAAACCATCATTCCCGGACAGCAGTGTTTTTGCCTATCGCTTAGATACCAATGAATGGGTGGAATTAGGAACACAACCTATTCCAAGTATGGACCATCGCAGTGTAGCACAAGCCGGAAATGAGTTTTTTATTATTGGCGGCATGCTCAACAATCAGCAGGTTACCGACCAGGTTCAGAAATTCACGGTAGAGCTTGAATCAGGAAATTAAGCACTGATCTTTTTTATTTTACTAAAGCGAAAGGTTTACCGCCTTTCGCTTTTTTTATTTAGAGAAAATTATATTGAAAGGAATTTTTATGATTTTATTATTCTTGGTCTACATAGTTTGGACCTAAATATGGGAAGGTGGTAAAACAACATTTCACTACTACATTTGAAAGTTCGGTCTAATTATTGAGGAAATAGACACAGAATTCTTGTTTTACTACTTACTACGTGACACCGACAAAATTAAAGTAGAGTTGGTGCAACAAGCTTCTTCACATCCCTCCAACAAACTCATCGGCATTGCTTGTCTCAATAAGCCTGACCCACACACCATTAAGCGATTGACTTAGTTTTCCGTAAATGAATGTACTCAACCCCCATTTTTACTTTTGGGAAATTAGCTGAGCAAATAAAAGTCAAAAGGCACATTAAAAGTATTCTATTAATCAATTCTATAAGATTTTAGAATAAACATATTTGTTAATTTGTTTAATTATCAACAATTATGTTAATTTATCAACATGAGTGAAGAGGGCTTAGCATTTACTAATAAAGGTGTACTACCAAAAGGTGAATATGAAATGACCTTTCAAGAGTTACGTGCATCTATATTAGTACAAGGCCCTAAAAGCCCTGAAGTCCGAGACTGGGATGCTCCGTGGAGAGCGCATCTTGTTAATCAAACAGAAATACTAGTCAAGCAATTATGGAATATCGGTGTTACCGAAATTTTTCTGGACGGTTCCTTTACAGAAGCAAAACCTCACCCTAATGATATTGACGGATATTTTGAATGCGACATCACTTTGGCTGCAAGTGATACTCTCAGGCGAAGTTTAAATGAGCAAGACCAACATAAAGTATGGACATGGGATGATAAAGATCGCAAAGCATATCGCGGTTATTTTAAAAAACAGTTACCCATGTGGCACGTTTATCGTGTAGAACTTTGGCCACATTATGGAAACCCAAGTGGCATAACGGATAAGTTTGGAAATTCTTTACAATTTCCGGCTGCATTTCGAAAACAACGAGGCACATTTATAGAAAAAGGAATTATTAAAATAATTTCTTAGGAGACAGACATGATTAGGACAAATACAGAATACAAAAATACCCTGAACCGTCTAGAAGAGGACAAAAAGACAATGGGGGCGTATAAACAAAATTTCATTGAACAAGGCTACGAAGGTGAAGAATTGAATCGCTTAATGCAGCCTCTTATTTCTTTTCATAACCAATTAAAGGAAGAGGTTGAAGCATACGAAAGGATTAAACGTGGTGATTTGGGTGCTATTTTCAATCTAAAAAGCATTGGTCGATGGCTAATTGGTGCTCGAATAGCACTCGAGCTTACTCAAAAAGAATTCGCTGAAAAAACCGGTGTTACTGAAGCACAGGTTTCAAGAGATGAGATTAATGAATATCACGGAATTACCCTTGACCGCGCTCAAAAAATAATCGATGCTTTAAACATTCATTTTAAAGCTGAAATTGAAGAGCCAACACCATTTGATAAAAAACACGACGATAGCAAATATGCATTTGCTTAATATTTAACTGTATGAATTAAAAGCGAAAGGTTTACCGCCTTTCGCTTTTTTTATGTATGCTTTGTGCATTATTTTAAAACATAGTTCATCCATAACCATATCCACCTACTTATGAAATCAGCACTTACAATATTGGCTTTGTCATTGCTCATTATTAGCTGCAATACCACGCCGGCAGATAAAGCCGCTCAAAGTATTAACAAGGATTCTTTGTTAAGACACATTGAAACCCTTTCCTCTGATGAGTTCGTGGGACGTGCCACCGGAACCGAGGGGGAACAAATGAGTGTGGATTACCTCGTAAATGAGTTCGAACAAATGGGAATTGCCCCAGCCGGTGATGATGGTGGATACGTACAGGAATTTCCGCTTTTGGGTCAGGTTACATCCAATGTCGAAATGTCGATTTCCACCAATGGTCGCACTCCATTTTCCGTTGAATATCTTAATGAATTTATGGCTTGGCCTTCAAATCAGGCTGAAGAAGTTGATATCCAAAATGCAGAATTGGTTTATGTAGGATATGGCATTCAGGCTCCCGAAGAAAATTGGGATGACTTTAAAGGTGTGGATGTAGAAGGCAAGATCATTGTCGTCAAGAATAACGACCCTGCTTATGACGAGAACCTATTTGATGGAAACACACGCCTTTACTATGGGCGCTATGATTACAAATATGAAAAAGCAAAAGAACTCGGAGCACTCGGAGCCATCATCATTCACACCGATGAGACCGCCGGTTATGGCTGGAACGTGGTTTCCAGCGCATGGGGTGGAGAACGATTTTACCTGAAAAGCAGCGGAGAAGAAACGGATACCAATATTGAGTTCAATGGCTGGATGACACAAGCCTCAAGCCGCCTGCTTTTCGAAGAAGCCGGACTCAACTTTGATGAACTTTTTGATGCAGCAGATAATCCAAACTTCGAACCGGTTGAACTTCCCGGAATTAGAATGAATGTAAGCATGGATGCCGATTACCGTGAGATCAACGGTAAGAATGTGATCGCTAAAGTAGAAGGAAATGACCCTGACCTGAATGATGAATACTTGTTGCTCACTGCTCATTTTGATCACCTTGGTATAACCACTACGGTTGAGGGAGATTCAGTGAATAACGGTGCATCCGATAATGCAGCAGGCGTTAGTGCCCTTCTCGAAATGATGGAATCTTATCAATCCATTCAACCTGTGTTAAAACGAAGTGTTCTTGCTGTACTGGTAAGTGCGGAAGAAGTTGGGCTCCTTGGCTCACAATATTGGGCTGAAAATCCAACCATTAATCCTGGCAAAGTAACCGCTAACATTAACCTGGACGGCATGAATGTGTACGGAGAAACCAGTGATGTTGTAGTAGTCGGTTATGGTCGCACCACCCTTAGCGACCTGCTTGTGGAAGAAGCCGAAAAACAAGGCAGAACGGTAAAACCTGATCCTTACCCGGAACGCGGTTACTTCTATCGCTCCGATCATTTTAATATGGCTAAAGTGGGTATTCCGGCTATTTTTCCAAACCCCGGCACGGAGTATATTGGGAAAGGAGAAAACTTTCTGGCTCTGAGAGACAGCGTGGCTGATGCTAATTATCACACTGTTTCTGATGAGATCAATGAATACTGGGATCTGGCTGGGGCAGAAATTGATACCCGTTTATTTTTCCTTACCGGCTTCAGAGCCCTAAATGCCGAGGAAATGCAGTCCTGGAAAGCCGGTGATGAATTTGAAGCTACAAGGCTCCAAATGCTGGACAGAGCAGCACAGTAGTTTCTAATATCCATTTAGTAAGGAACTTTTATATCTTTACTTACTCTTAATACTTAATTGTTAAATTTTGTGTTGCGATGAGCATAGATAAAGCATATTGGTCTTGGGATATCTCTTCGGACAGGTTCTCAATAAGTCCTGCTTTTAGTGAATTGACCGGGGTGCCGAAAGGCAATATTAGAGAAAAAACGCTACCCATTAGCTCTGATACGGAAACTTTGATCAAGCAATCGTTAAAAGAGCAAATTGATGTCAGCACCGGATCCACCTTCCGCTGTAAAACAACTATTCCTGCCGAACACCTGAATACTGATATCACTTTAGATTGGATCGGCGAGGTCACTTCATGGGATACAAATAAAGAACCTGAACTCGTAATGGGTGAAGTTGTAGTTGCTAAACCGACAGCCCAAAGCCAACTCAGCATTCCAAAACAAGCGGAATATTTTAGACTGATAATGGATCATTTTCCGGACAGCATCTATTTTAAAGACAAAGAAGGCCGTTTTTTACTGATCAACAAAACCTGTGCAGAAAAATTTGGGCTTAAAGATCCATCTAAAGCTATCGGAAAAACTGATTTTGATTTTTTTAGGGAGACTCATGCCAAAGAAGCCTTTGAAGATGAGCAGCAGGTCATCCAAACTGAAACCCCTATCATTCACAAAACTGAAAAAGAGGTTTTTTCGGGTGGAGAAAAGAATCCTCAATGGGCCACTACCAGCAAGCTTCCATTGTACGAAGACCAAGGTAATGTGATAGGAACCTTTGGAATCACCACCGATATCACCCGGCAAAAAATGACTGAGCTCAGGTTAAAGGAAAGTGATGCCATTATTTCTAAACTTTCGGAACAGGTTCCGGGCTTTTTCTATCTCTACCATTTTATATCTGAAGGTGTTTCTTCATTTCCATTTGCTAGTGAAGGTGTTAAAGACACGTTTGAGATCACCCCAAAAGAAATTGAACACAGCTCACAGCCCATTCTTGATCGCGTTCATAAAGATGACCTTGACCGAGTGGTAAATTCCATACGATCTTCTGCAAGATCACTCACAGTTTGGGAGTCCGATTTTCGGGTAGTACTTCCCAAAAAAGGAACAAGGTGGCTGCGTGGAAAAGCCAAGCCGGAACTGCAGCCTGATGATACGGTGATCGCCTACGGTTATATTACAGACGTAACCGATAAGAAGGAGATCTTCCGGAAAAATGTCCGGCTCAAACGCCAGCTTCAGGCTATTTTGGATGCTGTTCCTAATCTTATTTTTGTGAAAAACAGCACCGGTGAATATATCATGGCTAATAAAGCCACGGCAGAATTTTTTGGGGAAGAGCCCAAAAACATAGAAGGCAAGACGGACACAGACCTTGGAATTTCTTCAGAAAAAGCTGAAATGTTTAAAGAAGTGGACAAGGAGGTCATCGAAAACAATAAGCCCCTCTTTATGCCTGAAGATAAAACTATTCGTCCCGACGGTACAGAGGTATGGCATCAAACTATAAAAGTACCTTTTGAGCAAGTCGACTCCAATGAACCTGCTGTGCTTTCCATTGCAACGGACATTACAAAAAGAAAGAAAAATGAGACAGAGCTAAATATCAGCCTTGACATTGTTGGGGAGCAAAATAAACGACTGATGAACTTTGCACATATTGTCTCCCATAATCTCAGAAATCACGCAGGCACTATTACGATGCTTTTGGAAATGTTCAGCTTGGAAGAATCTGAAGAGGAAAAAGAAGAATATCTGAATCATCTGCAGAATGCATCAAGCAGGCTTAACGAAACCATTGCTGACCTGAACGAGATCATCGATGAGCAATACAAAAACCTTAAAGTTGAGAGAGAGGTAAATCTCAAAGAATGTATTGACAAAACAAAACAGATCCTTACCACAGATATAAAAACACTGAGGGTTACTTTTGAAGAAGATATACCCGAAGGCCTCAGCTTTAAGTACAATCCGGCATATATCGAAAGCATATTACTGAATCTGCTTTCTAATGCCCTCAAATATCGAAACCCGGACCGTAAACCTGTTATTACTTTGAAAGCATGGCAGGAAGACAAAAACGTGCACTTTTCAGTTAGCGATAATGGCCTTGGTATTGATCTTGACAAACACGGACATAATTTATTCGGGATGTATAAAACCTTTCATGAAAATGAAAACTCTAAAGGGATCGGTCTTTTCATTACCAAAAATCAGATCGAATCGCTTGGGGGATCCATAGAAGTTGAAAGTAAAGTTGGGGAAGAAAGTACTTTTAAGATCGTTTTTTAATACAGACTGATCTGGGAAACGTTAGAAAATTGCTAAAGAATGCCCGCTTATAGTCTCACCTTATGTATCACATAGAACAATACATTCATTGTTAAGTTTAGGTTCATCAGCAATAGCGGTATTTTTATACTTTATCATTAAACCAATAAATTGTATTAGTTTTTGAGTTACCTCACCTTTGTTTTACAAGAGAAAAAAGTCCTCAGTTTTGGACTTTCATTTACCTTTTTCTCCAGCTTTGGACAAACCTTTCTGATCTCCCTTTTCGTCCCTTTTTTCCTGGAAGATTTTAACTTATCGAATGCCGCATTCGGCTCCATTTATTCAGCTGCAACTTTGGCAAGCGCTGCCACCCTTCCCTATCTCGGGAAATGGATCGATGTTCTCCCCATTGGTAAATACAGTTTATATGTGGCAAGCGGATTGCTGATCGCTGCTCTCACCATGGCTTTTTCGTGGCATATCGGGTTTTTATTTGCGGGGTTATTAATGCTCCGCCTTGCAGGTCAGGGACTCAGCGGTCATACAGCCGAAACCGCTATGGCTCGGTATTTCAAGCTTCAGCGTGGCAAAGCACTAAGTATTTCCAGCCTGGGATATCCGATCGGGGAAGGAATTCTTCCTGTAGCAATTGCAGCATTGCTTGCCATCACCAGCTGGCGCACTACCTGGGGAATTATTGCCGCTGTCATCGCCCTCATCTTCATCCCGTTTATACTTTACTTGTTGAACCGTACAGAAATTGAGGAGTCAAATAGTCGCGTTAAAAAGGCCACAGATGAATCGAATGACTCTTCCGGCACCTATTATCAGATCATCAACAATTACCAATTCTGGTTGATCCTTCCTGCCGTTTTAATTCCCCCTTTCTGGGCTACGGCATTATTTCTGTATCAGGTTTCCATTGCTGAACAATTGGGCTGGACGGCCGCCATCATTGCTTCGGCTTTCATCTTTTTTGCGATAGCACGTATCGTAAGTTCTTTGGGAATTGGTCCGGTTATTGACAAACTAAGTGCCAAAACCATCTTTCCATTCTATATCATCCCGCTTGGGTTTGGGTTGATGGTGGCTTTCTTTCACCCCGGAATCTGGTCGGCTTTTCTCTACATGGCGCTAATGGGAATGACCCTGGGATTTGGAAGCACCACAAAGCCTGCATTATGGGCAGAACTTTACGGGGAAGAAATGATCGGAACCGTTCGCTCACTTTTTGCAGCCATCATGGTTTTCAGTACAGCTTTGAGCCCTTTTTTAATGGGATGGATGCTTGACAACAACGTTTCCATAGAATCCATTTTATTAATGGCGGCATCTACTGTTGTAGGCGGAGTTATTCTTGCATATATCGGACTTAAAAACACAAATGTATCAAACGACTGATAATAAACACAGCACCTAATTCTTCACCTATCCGGTGAACATTATCACCTTAAAATGAGTTTTAGTGATTACAATCAAAGAAACAAAACTTATGAAAATTGAAATTTGGTCGGATGTGGTTTGTCCGTTTTGTTACATCGGGAAGCGGCATCTGGAAAAAGCTCTTGAACAACTTCCTGAGATAGATGCTGAAATTACATGGAAGAGCTTTGAATTAGATCCCAATGCACCGGTAAATTCTGAACTCGATATTTACGATACGCTCGCCAAAAAATACGGACATGATCGCGAGTGGGCCAAGCAGATGAATGCCGACATGGTGCAAATGGCAGAAAAAGCAGGACTTAAATATGATATGGATTCCGTTCAGCCCACCAATTCTTTTGATGCCCATCAGCTTATTCATCTTGCCAAAGAGTTTGACAAACAAGATGAAATGAAGGAAGCTTTGTTGAAAGCTTATTTCACAGAAGGTAAACATATAGGAGACCCTGAGGTGCTTACGGATATTGCAAAAACCATTGGAATAGATTCAGAAAAAGCACTTCAGACGATAGAGAATAACACCTATTCAAACAAGGTAATGGAAGATGTTGAGCAGGCACACCGATTGGGAGTGCAGGGAGTTCCGTTCTTTTACATTGACGAAAAATATGGCCTTTCAGGTGCCCAGCCTGTCGAAGCTTTTGTTGAGGCCTTTACTAAGATCAATGCTGAAAAATAATGTTGGTTTTCAATTTTTGAAACTCTCTGCTTTTGAATTCAAAGTTTTTAAAATAATATGAGTTCCATATAAAATATCCCGTGGTTGTCACCCAGAGCGTATTCGGTTATAGTTAGGCTTAAATGGTATTCCGCGAAGGGTCTCAAAGTCTAAATTGTCCGGTCGTATTATATGTTGAGATCCTTCGCGTTCAATAAGTGTGTTTTATATATATTTAAAGCGCTCAGGATGACAACCAAGGAATCTCTTCTCGAACTCATCTTAAAATAGATTTTAATTCGAACTCAAAACATTTAGAGTATTATGAAAAAATTACTATTTACACTATTCGTAGCAAGTATTTTTGCTGCATGCAGTACGTCAGATTCTGAGAATGTTGCATTTGTGACCTTACTCGGCAGTGACACTTTAGCTGTTGAGCAATTTCAGAAAACTGATAGCAGCATCACAGCAAGGGTTATTTTAAGAAGTCCTGAAACACGGTTCTCAAGCTATTATTTAAGTTGGGATGAAACCGGGGGCATCAAAGAAATGGCCCGAACTGATTATCCCACCACCTCCGGATTTACAGGAGAAGGCACTTTGGTGCAAACAGTGGCGCGAGATGGAGACAGCCTGGCTGTAGACGTTTATAGCGAAGACAATCCAAGAAGCTATAAAGCTCCTTACGAGCCCGGCGTGCTTCCATTTATTGATATGGTGCATTGGCCTTTTGAAGTTGCATTCAATAATGCAGTTGAAGCCGATCAGGATACAGTCAACCAGCCTTTTTTAACTGGGAACAGTATTTCCAACTTTGTGATCGCAACAATTGAACGAGATTCCATGACCATCCGCCATCCGTTTCGAGGAGTAATGGGTGTAAATGTTAGCGCTAATGGGGATCTGGAATACCTGGATGCAGCATTAACAACACGCAAACTCAAGGTTCATCGTGTAGATGATCTTGATATGTATGCCCTTGAAAACCGTTTTGTCAATAATCCGGTCGGTGAATTGTCGGGTGCCGTCAGTGTAGAATATTCATTTAATGACACTGATTTCCAAGTTGAATTCGGTTCACCCCAAAAAAGAGACCGTGAATTATTCGGCGGAATTGTACCCTATAGTGAAGTGTGGAGAACAGGCGCAAATCGTGCCACTCACTTTTCAACTTCAAGCGACTTGCGTTTTGGAGACCTTGAAGTCCCCGCCGGAGATTATACGCTATTCTCAATCCCTGAAGCGGATGGAGGCATGCTGATCATAAACAGCCAAACCGGACAAAACGGCAATTCTTATGATGAAGAACGTGACTTGGGCCGGGTGCCAATGGAAGTTTCTACTCAAAGTGAAACCACGGAAGCATTTACCATTACCGTTGAAGAAACGGATGAAGGCGGACGTATAAATCTAATCTGGGGAGAAACCATTTACTCTTCTGATTTTATGATCGACTGATCTAAAAGAAAACATTTTTAATTCTGAACCGGTAGGGATTCACTGATCCTTACCGGTTTTTTATTGACTTTTATTTTTTTTGGGTAAATTTAAAAGACCACCACTCCAATTATGCATTTGTAATTTAAATTTGGTACCGTAATACCATCAATTATTAACAAACGGGATGTATAAATGAAGAAACAAGTTTTTGGAGTAGGGATAGTTACGTTGCTTTTCCTGATCTCAAGTTCACTGCAGGCACAAAAGAAAGACCTTGAACCGGCCGATTATGCCCAATGGCAGAATATTTATTCAACGGCTTTTTCTGATGATGGCAATTGGTTTTCTTATCAAATTTCGCTGGTTGAAGGTGATGGGTGGCTGATGCTTACCAATGTAAATTCGGAGGATGAGCACAAATTCATGTACAGCACGCAGCCTGCCTTTTCGAGTAACAACAACTGGTTTACCTTCCGTATTGGAGTGTCTGAAGAAGAGGAACGAAAGCTGAAAGAAGAGGAAAAAAGCGTACAATTCGATCTTGGACTGGTAAATCTTGCTACTACTGAAATTGATACCATAAAAATGATCCAGGATTCTGAGTTTTCAGAGACCGGAAGTCACCTGGTGATGCGCAAATACAAAGCAGAGGAAGTAAAATCCGGTGGGACGGATATAATCATCAGGAATTTAGAAACGGGTTCAGATCAACTCGTTGGAAATGTATCCGCCTACGCCTTTAATGATGCCGGAACGCACCTTGCCCTTACCATCGATGCTTTCGAAAAACTTGGGAATGGTGTTCACCTGCTCAATTTCTCAAACAACAGCACCACGGTCTTGGATTCCGATACCGAAACTTACAAAGGCCTGTCCTGGCACGATGAAGATAACGCCCTCGCTTTCATGAAAACCCAAAGCGATACAGTACATGAAGACGAAAATCATCAGGTGTTTGCCTTCACGGACGTCACCAGAATTTCCACAAAAAAAGTGTTCGACAACATCGAGAAATCCTATTTCGATGAACATCATCGCGTAGTGGATTTTGCAGGATTGAGATGGTCAGATGATAAGGAAGCCCTGTTTTTCGGTATCAAAGAGTGGGAATTGAAAGAAGACGAACCCGAGGACAGCTCCGCCATAGCGAAACTAAACGAAGGCCTTGATCCTACCAATGTAGAAGTTTGGCACTGGGAGGATGCTGAAATTCAACCTCAGCAAAAAGTGCGACAGAATCAAAACAAGGAAGATAATTACTTATCCGCCTGGCATTTAGATGTTGACCGGTTTGTGCAATTAGAGGATGATCAGGTCGAAAGTGTAAACCTTACCGGAGATCAAAAACATGCCGTTGGGTACGACCCTAATCCATATGAGCCGGCTTTCCGAGAGGGTTGGAATGATATCTATGTCGTAGACACGGAAACCGGGGAGCGTACCCAAATCCTGGAGCGCCACGAAAATGCGAGCAGCAGTCCGGGCGGAAACTATGTGCTTTATTTTAAAGACAACAACTGGTGGACTTATGATATTGAGGATGAACAACACACGAGCGTCTCCGGAGATATCGACAGCCGTTTTGAGAATTACAAAAGTATAACCGGCCGTGAAAATTTACCTCCATTTGGAACCGGGCAATGGACTGAAGATGATGAGTGGCTGCTGGTTTACGATGAATTTGACGTCTATAAAGTATGGCCGGATGGAAGCCAGTATGAAAAAGTAACCGATGGTGGCAACGATGAAATTGTATATCGCCAAATCCGGCTCGACTATGAAGAAGATGCCCTTCAGAAAAACGAACTGATCTACTTTTCCAAATATGGTTATTATACCAAAGACCGGGGCTATGCCCGTCTCGACAGCCGAAACCGCCTGACTGAATTGATCTATGATGCCAAAATGATCAACCGCCTAGATAAAGCGAATGAAGCCGATCGTTTTGTGTTTATGATGGAGAGCGCAACGGAATCTTCAAATTTTTATCATACCGGCAGTAACTTCAGAAACCCGGAGCGCATCACCAACACAAATCCCCAGCAGGAGGAATATCACTGGGCTGATGATGAACTTATTACCTTTACTAATGCCCGCGGAGACAAACTTCAAGGACGATTGCTATATCCTGCAAACTACGAGGAAGGTAAGAAGTACCCGATGATCACCTATATTTATGAAATGCGGTCGCAAACTATGCACAATTATTCGGTGCCTACAAGAACCAGCCCTTACAACATGCGGCGGTATTCTTCGGAAGGCTATTTTGTATTTGAGCCGGACATCAACTATGTACTTCGCGACCCGGGAGTTTCGGCCGTTGAAAGTGTAGTTCCTGCCGTAGAAACGGTTCTCGAAACGGGGATGATAGATGAAGATAAAGTCGGCCTGACCGGTCATTCATGGGGAGCCTACCAAACGGCATTTATCATCACTCAAACCAATATCTTTAATTCAGCAGTAGCTGGCGCTCCGCTGACCAACATGGTAAGTATGTACAACTCCGTATATTGGAATTCAGGAACCCCTGATGCCCAGATCTTTGAAGTAAGCCAAGGGCGTTTCCCCGAACCCTACTGGATGGACTGGGATAAATTCATCGAAAACTCACCCATCTTTAATATGGAGGATAACACCACTCCATTGTTAGTGGAGTTTGGAACCGATGATGGTGCCGTAGATTTCAACCAGGGTGTAGAACTTTACAACACCATGCGCCGGATGGAAAAACCATATGTGATGTTGGTGTACGAAGGTGAAAATCACGGATTGGCCCGCAAGGAAAACCAGATCGATTATGCCAGCCGCGCCTTCGAATGGCACGAGCACTTTCTAAAAGGCGAGGAAGCTCCCGATTGGGTCAAGAGTGGTATTCCATATTTAGAACGACCTGTAATGAAGGACTAATATTAAGAATCCAATTAATACTATAAAACCTGCATCACTTTTTAGATGCAGGTTTTTTTTGTTCCGGCCGATCCCGGTAATTCACAAATAGTGAAACCAACAACGCTCCGATCCCTAAAACGGCCACCATTATATCTACCGTAAACGAATCCCAAGAAAACCAAAAAATCTGATCCAGATAATATTTTATATATGAAGCCGGAAGACTGGTCTCTCCCAATGCTCGTTTTACCTGCCAATGCCAATCCGTGAAGGGACAATAACCCAATCCGTAGAAAACTCCCAAACCTATCCATGATAAGATCGTCGCAGAGATCACATAAAGGTGAAGACGACGGATTCTTTGCCAGATCCATCCGGTGAGATTAAATGCGATAAGCGAAAAATGAAATACCACAAAAAAGTAATCCAGGAAAAGCAGTGTGGTTTCATTTTCCATGACAGATTCCGTTTTTTTATTTCTTTTTCTTCATGAAAGCATCCACCCGCTTTAGATGCTGCTCATCTACCCAAAGTTGAGAAAAAGGTTCAACTTCCGCATCCAGTGCTTCTTGTCGGTGAGGTGAAAAACGCATGGCTCCGTCTTTTAACACTTGAATAAAATTCCGGTCGTTTTTCGTCAGCTTTTGTGCCCATTCAAGAGTTTCTGCTTCCGGGGATTTCCCTTCTAAAATATGTTCTATCAGTCCGTGAGCTAATACCCTGTTTGCTGATGTCAATTCTGATTTTCCCAACCACTCCAGTGCCTTGGCTCGACCTACTTTTTCCACCAATCGTGTTAAACCTCCCCAGCCGGGAACAAGATAAAAGCGGCCTTGGGTAAATCCGAATTTTGCGTTAGGAACAGAAATCCGAAAATCAAAGGCCAGCATTAGTTCTATTCCCCCGCCGTAGGCATCTCCGTTAATGTGCGCGACAGTCCAGCAGGGAAGTTGTTCAATTCTACTCAGCAGTTGCTGCATGCGTTCTGCTTTTTCAGCTGCTTTTTCTTTGGATTTAATGGTGTGAAATTTTTTCAGGTCGCCACCGGAAATAAAGACCTTATCACCGGCTCCGCTTAAGATCAAAACCCGAATACTATCATCTTTTTCTACTTCAGCCACCAATTCTTCCAGCTGCTCCATCACGTCAAAATCTACGGCGTTAAGGGCTTTCGGGCGATTTATTTTCACCCATAAAATGTGATCTGAAACTCGCTCTTCCTGTAAAACCATGCTGTCTTTTTCTTTTCAAAATAGAAAAATGCTGTTATCCATGTTATCAAATAAAGAAACTTATTCTAAATGATTTCCTGCCTCATAAGGATTATGACCTGTTCCTACTTCTTTTTTCGTATCTATTAATAAAATACCAAAACCATATTCTTTTTATGAACATCCTAATGCAAGATTTTAAATTTCTTCTGATATCAATACTAACGATTTTCCTGGCTTTTACTACCAACTCCTTGATTGCCCAAACCACAGTATTGAAGGATATCAACCCCGGAAGTGATGATGGATATATAGATCACATGACGGTAATTGATTCTGTGATGTTTTTTATAGCCGATCTAAGTGATGAAGATGAAGGCGAGCTTTTCATCACTGATGGTACCAGGGAAGGAACTCAAAAGATCAGTGATATCGCCCCTCCGCATGACTATCCGGACATTGAAGACGTTACCCCACTTGGGAACAAGATCATTTTTACTGCTGTAACCGATGAACTTGGACGTGAACCTTATATCTCGGACGGCACTTACTCCGGAACTCAACTGATTGAGGACATAAATCCTGATGACGGATACTCCGAGGCAGAACACTTTGGAGTGATGAATGGAAAGGCTTATTTCCCGGCTGAAGATGGAAGCTATCCTGATGCAGATAACGGCGAAGAACTCTGGGTTAGTGATGGTACGTCATCCGGAACCTACCAATTAAAAGACCTTGACCCCGGACAATATTTTCAGAACTCATGGAGTACCCAGGAAACAAACTACAGTTCTCGTCCCGATAACTTCTTTACTCATGGTGATGTCATATATTTCTCTGCACGGCACCATAATTATGGAGAGGAGCTCTGGATTACTGATGGTACATCAGGTGGAACCCACATGGTTAAAGATATTTTCCCCGGGAAGTATGAAGACTCTGATGATATCGAAAATGATAGTTCCCCGACTAACTTCACCTCCATCAACGGAACCGTATTATTCAATGCCGAAAGTGACTCTGTTTACAAACATTATTTATACACTACTGATGGAACAGAAGAGGGAACCGTAAAATTTCTGAATGAAGAAGACGTGTTCATCGAAGAAGAGCCCGTTGAATATAGTGGGAACTGGTACTTTATTTCCGGCACCAAGCTTTGGAAAAGTGATGGAACTCCAACAGGAACTACCACGGTCATTGATATGGCTGAGGGAAATTATGTAATTGAAGATGGTTCTGACGTGAGTAATGAACTATTTAAATACAATGGGCAACTTTATTTCTTCAGCACCTACACGTTGTGGAAAACTGATGGCACACAGGCCGGAACTGAGGTGGCTGTAGAATCACTGTTTTCTCTGTTTGATTATCATTACACAGATTTTGCTGCTCTTTTTAATGATCATATTTATTTTGTAGCAACTGATGAGGGCTATGGACGAGCAGATGTAGCTGGTCGTGAGCTTTGGATGACCGATGGCACCCAAGAAGGAACCATGTACGTGGCTAACCTGAGAACCGGTATTGACCGCGGCGAACCCGATGGTTCTGACCCCGAAGACCTTCGAGTGCTAAATGGGAAATTGTACTTTACGGCAGAGGGGGACTCTCTGGGAAGAGAGATCTGGATGACTACCGGGATTCCTCAGCGCAGTTACCAGATCAAAGACACGTCCCTTACCGCTAAATTCTCTGATTACGGAGCTACCGTAAGCTTCCCAAATTTTACAGATTCATTACATCTTCAGGCATTTCTTTATAACAATACAGATCAGGAGTCTCTCCAAATTTCCGATTCTCTTACATTGGGCGCAAATCGTGTCTGGAAACTTGAAACTCAAACATCAAGCTCTTTTGAGGCTACGCTTTGCCTGTCCCTGAGTGAAGTAGATCTTGATTCACCGGACCCGGCTAATCTGGACATCATAAAAAGAACAGGCCCACAGTCAGATTGGGAGTTATTAGCTGCTCAGGTTGACGATAATGAAGAATACTTATGTGCTGCTGGAATTCAATCATTCAGTGAATTCACCATTGTAGAAACCCCGGGAAATGACTTAGGTGTTTTTACTGAAGCTGAAGAAACACCCGGCTCATTTAAGCTGGAGAAAGCCTATCCAAATCCCTTTAATCCAACAACAAACATCCGTTATTCTATTCCGGAAGCAACTGATGTATCACTCAAGGTCTACAATATAGTTGGACAAAAGATCTTAACCTTAGTGAATACAAAGCAATCGGCAGGAAACTATAACGTAACTTTTGACGCCCATAATTTATCGAGCGGAGTCTACTTTTACAGGCTGGAAGCGGCAGGAAAGGTTACAACAAATAAAATGACCCTGGTTAAGTGATTTTACTTAAAGCTCAAATGGCTGTTTCGACATATTTTCTATCCAGTTCAGGTATTCCTCATTGCCCTCATCTTCCGTAATGGTGAGAGAAATCACACTGGGCACATCGTAACTGTGCATTTCTTTGATCATTCGGGTAACTTTTCTAACTCTTGAGTAATGTGTTTTAACAAGCACTACACATTCCTCATCCTCCTGTATCTCTCCATCCCATTTATAAATGGATCCCATCCCATCAATAATATTTGCACAGGCGGCAAGATTTTCTTCAACTAAAGCCCGACCGATCTTTTGAGCTTCTTTTTTATCGGAAGTAGTGACGTAAAGAAGGCGTAGGTTTTTATACATAATGCACTAAAATTCACCATTTGAAGATTCAATTTCCAATCTATTTTGCCTTTATCCCGACTCTTACCATTAAGATCTGCTTAAGCAACACTTTCTGTGTCAATTTGGTTGAATTCAGAAGTTTAAAACCTTATCTTTGCAAGCTCTGAATTTTGCGAGAGTGGCGGAATTGGTAGACGCGCTAGATTTAGGATCTAGTATTTTAACCGATGTGGGGGTTCGAGTCCCCCCTCTCGTACTTCCTTCCTAATA
>Ga0136557_1000295_pt1 | contig 40540 bp, 33 predicted proteins | sample AntRauTorckE6832_FD_104796 | JGI IMG/M metagenome (GOLD analysis project Ga0136557, IMG submission 104796) | Saline lake microbial communities from Rauer Islands, Antarctica - Metagenome Torckler E6 #832 | ecosystem: Environmental > Aquatic > Non-marine Saline and Alkaline > Saline | place...
CCTGATCAACAACGGCTAATTTAAAGGCCAGTTTGTAATCGCGCTGGGTACGCTTGCGGAGGGAACCAGATTTATTTTTCATGAATAAGTCAATTTTGTGTCAACTTATTCCAGGACTAGACATAAAGGCCCGAAAATCGAGCCTTTATTTGTGGTAATAAAATTCATGATCAGTTTGAGAAAAGCATTCGAACTTTATCTCTCATCTCATCAGATTTTAGCTTAGGGCTATCACTGCATTTAGGAGTAAGGTTACTCACTGACCTGTTATCCTTTGAGTATTCTTCCGTGAAATCATTATCTCCCGGTTCACTCATTGACAGTAGATTTCCATCAACTGTAATACTCACTGTGGCTTCTTCAGATTCCTCTGAAAAGAAACTACTCATGTTAATTCTGAAATTGCTGCCTTCATAGGAGATCAGTTCCCCTACTTCCCAATTGTAATAACAATCATCCCCTTCATCGTATTCATCCCCCATATAATCCCAAGAACCCATAGTATTATTGGTAAAGTAAATGCCTAATTCATCTCCGTCATCCCAGCCCTCTTCCTGCCAAACGGAACGCATTTCCTGAGGAAATTCATCCCCTGAATTATCGTTGGAATCTTTTTTACAGGATATGATGAAAATTAAAGGAAGTATTGTTATTGCAATAAATGTACGCCGAATATTCATAATTCTTAATTTTTTGTTATTGTTGAACCCTTACTTATTCTATTATTTAGAGTACCACCTGCTCTCTTTCAAATACTATAAGATAGGTCGTTTACAGTTATAGCATTCGAATAACAAATATAAATAAGCTCACTTTTTTTAAAAAAACAATTAAAATTGCTTTTGCTACAATAACTTTATTTGTGATGTTGTTTGATTTCATTATGTTAGATGCAACGTTTTAATGGAGGATTATCAGTGATTGTAGGTGTTTTAAAAGAAACTGCAGAGCATGAACGTCGGGTAGCATTGACGCCCGAGATCTCCACGGAGTTGATTAAACAGAACTTGGAAGTATGGGTAGAAAAAGATGCTGGGGTCGCTTCAAATTTCCCTAATACGCTCTATCAAGAATCCAATGCAAAAATCGTTGCAAACAGAGATGATATTCTCACTGGTTCTGATATTATTCTCTCTATATACCCACCCACTGAAGATGAGATCAAGAAATTAAAAAAAGGTGCCGTACTCATCTGTATGCCCTGGGCACTTCAACATCCTGAATTAGTATCATTATTTAAAGAAACTGAAATATCCGTATTGGGCATGGACCTTATCCCCCGGATTTCCCGTGCCCAAAATATGGATGTTCTCTCCTCTATGAGTTCTATCGCCGGATATAAATCTGCACTGATCGCGGCCAATGAACTTGATAAATACTTACCCATGATGATGACAGCAGCCGGAACCATACCTCCTGCTAAGTCACTGGTATTAGGAGCTGGAGTAGCCGGATTACAAGCCATCGCCACTCTTCGAAGATTAGGGGCAGTGGTTGAAGCATTCGACATCCGCCCGGAAGTAAAAGAACAAGTGGAAAGTCTTGGAGCTAAATTTGTAGAAGTGGAACTCGGTGAAGAAGAAACCCAAACCGAAGGCGGTTATGCCAAAGAACTTGATCAGAAGAAACAGGACCTGCAGCGTCAAGTGATCCATGAACATGCACGAAAATCAGATATAGTTATTACCACAGCACTTATTCCCGGAAGACCTGCCCCTCTCTTAATTACGGAAGCTATGGTTAAGGATATGTCGCCCGGTTCAGTGATCGTAGATATTGCGTCAGAAAATGGCGGAAATTGCGAACTGACCCAGCACGGCAAAACAGTCGAAAAATATGGGGTGAAAATAGTGGGTCCAAATAACCTGCCAAGTCAGCTTTCCCTGCATGCCAGCAAGTTATATTCCAAGAATATGTATGCACTATTGAATTTATTGCTGGACGAAGGAAAACCCAATTTCAATTTTGAAGACGAAATTTTACTGAAAACTACCATTACGCATCAGGGTGAGGTCATTAGCCCAATGCTTAAAGAATAGCCAATAGATTAGTCTTTGCTTAAAACAATCTGAACTAAATCATACACCCAAATATTGAACTGCTATGTCAGCCTTAATATTCTCCTTATTCATCTTCGTTCTGGCCTGTTTTATTGGCTTCGAGCTTATTGCTAAAGTCCCTCCTACGCTGCATACACCGCTGATGAGTGGAGCCAATGCCATTTCGGGTATTACCATAGTTGGGGCGTTGATCGTCGCGGGCCATTCGGGAATAGATTCTCAGATGAGTCAGTTCATCGGTTTTGTAGCGATCGTATTTGCGACTATTAATGTGGTGGGCGGATTTATGGTTACCGACCGCATGCTGGAGATGTTCAAGAAAAAGGAGGATGAGAAATGAGTCAGTTTTTACCGGAAGCCATCCTACCTTATTTGCCAGACACTATTCAGATCATTTATCTGATCGCCACCTTCTTTTTTATTCGCGGGTTGAAATTACTGAACTCCCCGGCCACAGCACGCAAGGGAAATCAACTTGCTGCAGCCGGAATGTTTATCGGAATTGTTGTCACCCTCTTCGATCAACAGATCATTTCTTTTGAATGGATCATCGCCGGAATTCTTTTGGGTGGATTGATCGGTGCGGTTCTAGCTAAAAAAGTAGCCATGACCGCTATGCCGGAATTAGTTGCTGTATTTAATGGGTTTGGTGGTGGTGCCTCTGCTTTGGTAGCCTGGGGTGAATTTTCCCGATTGGTTGATCCAACTACGATGAGTCCCGACAGCTTGATAACTACCGGACTCGGAATATTTATCGGAGCACTTACTTTCACCGGAAGTTTTGTAGCCTTTGGAAAACTTAAGGGCTTTATCTCAGGAAATGCTATCACTTTTCCTGGGTTGAATATCATCAATATCGGTTCGATGATAGCTGTGCTGGTACTCATTGGTTTCTTCACTTTTGATCCTACTAATCAGACTATATTCTGGATCATACTTGGACTTTCCTTGTTGATCGGCATCACTTCCGTCATCCCCATTGGTGGGGCGGATATGCCAGTGGTTATTTCACTTCTGAATTCTTACTCAGGTATTGCTGCTTCCATGGCTGGATTTGTGATAGGAAATAACTTGCTCATCATTGCAGGTGCTTTGGTTGGTGCAGCCGGGCTTATACTGACCCAAATAATGTGTAAAGCTATGAACCGCTCGCTTGCCAATGTGATATTCGGGTCATTTGGAGGTGACTCAGGAACATCAGGAAGTGGTGAAGCCGGCGACAAAACGGTTCGTGAAACTTCACCGGAAGATCTTGCCATTCAAGTCGCTTACGCATCTAAGGTCGTGATTGCTCCTGGTTATGGACTTGCTGTTGCCCAAGCTCAGCATGTCCTCAAAGAGGTGGCTGCAAAGCTGGAAGAACGTGGTGTTCAGGTTAAGTACGGAATCCATCCGGTAGCCGGAAGAATGCCGGGACACATGAATGTTTTATTGGCGGAAGCCGACGTTCCTTACGATCAACTCCTTGATATGGATCAGATCAACCAGGAATTTAAGACCACAGATGTGGTACTTATCATAGGAGCCAATGATGTAGTAAACCCAGTGGCAAAGACCGAACCCGGAAGTCCCATTTACGGAATGCCCATCTTAAATGTAGATGAAGCCAAAAGAACGGTGATCTTCAAACGAAGTCTCAGCCCCGGCTATGCCGGTATCGACAACCCGTTGTTCTATGATGAGAACAACCAAATGTTCTTTGGCGATGCCAAGAAAAGCTTGCAAGCATTGAATGAAGCGCTAAATGACGTCTGAACTTGATAAGTTAGAAACTCATTATTGGTTAAAGTTTAAAAATTCAGAAAGCTCAAATTATACAATGCGCCATTTTATAAAATTTGTTTTAGCTGTTTCTTATTTCACAATAGCTGCCTTTTTTAGTGGTTGTTTGAAAGGTGTTGATCAATGTAGTACCAAACCGAATCTCCATAATATTGATCAAACTCAATTAGAAGCTGATATTGAAACTATTGATGCCTATTTGGCTGAAAAGGACATCGAAAGAGTTCAGAAACACCCATCTGGTTTAAGATATGTCGTTACTAATGAAGGATCTGGTTCTTCGCCAAAATTATGTGATCAGGTAACTCTTATCTATCTCGGCAAACTTATGGCTAATAATGATGTCTTTGATCAATCTTCTAAACCTGTTTCTGCTCCATTAAATGAACTTATCTACGGATGGCAATTAGGCATTCCTTTAGTCAAAAAAGAAGGATCAATCACACTATACGTTCCTTCTGTTTATGCATACGGAGATGAAGGGACGGGAGAAAACATCCCGGCTAATGCTAACCTTATTTTTGACATCAAGTTATTAGATATTAACTGAACTAAATCAGTAGAATATACAGACAGTCAAAAACCATTCACCTACTCTTCTAGCCTCGTCATATAAACAAAACCTATCACACCTTAAACCTTTATTGATTTGGTTCAAGGACTTGGAATCGCTTTCTTAGAAGTGTAAAAAAAAGAATTTAATGGAGTAACTATGGCTGATAAAAATGAAAGCTCTGCAAACAAAGCAGAAACTTATAAAGCAAATGACCCTCACCAATCCGGTGATATAGCAAAATGTCCTTTTCATAATGGATCTATGAGAGAAGCTGCCGGCGGTGGAACAGGAAATCGTGAGTGGTGGCCGAATAAATTGAATCTGAATATTCTGCGCCAGCATTCTTCGAAAGCTGACCCAATGGGCGAAGACTTTGATTATGAAGAAGAGTTTAAAAAGCTTGATCTGAAAGCAGTTAAGGAAGATCTTGCAGAACTTATGACCGACTCCCAAGATTGGTGGCCGGCAGATTTTGGCCATTATGGCCCTTTCATGATCCGAATGGCCTGGCATAGCGCCGGCACCTACCGTGTAGTTGATGGTCGCGGAGGCGGAGGCACCGGAAACCAGCGTTTTGCTCCCCTTAACAGCTGGCCTGATAATGTAAACCTTGACAAAGCACGTTTACTGCTTTGGCCCATCAAACAAAAATATGGCAGAAAACTTTCGTGGGCAGATCTTATGATCCTGGCCGGAAATGTTGCCCTGGAAACTATGGGCTTTGAGACTTTTGGATTTGCGGGCGGGCGTAAAGATGTCTGGGAACCTGAAGAAGATATTTACTGGGGTTCTGAAGGTGAATGGCTTGGAAATCAGCGCCACACTGAAGAAGGTGAACTCGAAGAACCGCTTGGCGCCGATCACATGGGATTGATCTACGTGAATCCTGAAGGCCCTAATGGCGAACCTGATCCTAAAAAAGCCGCATATTTTATTCGACAAACATTTGCCCGTATGGCGATGAATGATGAAGAAACCGTTGCTCTTATTGCCGGTGGACATACTTTTGGAAAAGTCCACGGTGCTGCACCGGAATCTCATCTGGCATCCGAACCGGAATCAGCTCCTATTGAAGAAATGGGACTTGGCTGGAAGAACAGCTATGGCACCGGGAAAGGAGCCGATACCATCACCAGTGGCCTTGAAGGTACATGGACTCAAAAGCCTACCGAATGGTCCATGCTTTACCTTGAAAACCTTTTCAATTATGAGTGGGAACTTGAAAAAAGTCCTGCCGGTGCATACCAATGGAAACCAAAAGACGGAGCCGGCGAAGGAACCGTTCCTGATGCACACGATCCCGACAAAAAGCATCAGCCATTTATGCTGACTACTGATCTTTCTTTGAAAGAAGATCCCGCATATGAGAAGATCTCCAGGCGTTTTCTTGAAAACCCGGATGAATTTGCTGACGCATTTGCACGGGCATGGTATAAACTTACTCACCGCGATATGGGGCCGAAATCACTTTTACTTGGACCTGAAGTCCCTGAAGAGGAAATGCTTTGGCAAGATCCTATTCCTGATGTAGATCATGAACTGATCAATGACAAGGATATTGAAAAATTAAAAGCTACTATCCTTGATTCAGGACCTTCTGTTTCTGAATTGGTATCAACTGCCTGGGCTTCTGCATCAACATTCCGCGGATCTGATAAGCGCGGTGGTGCCAATGGCGCCCGTGTTCGACTTGCCCCACAAAAAGATTGGGAAGTCAATAATCCGGAGCAATTGACCAAAGTACTTGACACTCTTGAAAAAATTCAGAAGGGTTTCAGCAAAGAAGTTTCAATGGCCGATCTTATCGTTCTCGGTGGAGTAGCCGGAATTGAGAAGGCCGCAAAAGATGCCGGTCATGAGGTTGAAGTGCCATTCACCCCGGGAAGAGCAGATGCTGCTCAGGAACAAACTGATGTAGAATCTTTTGCATGGCTTGAGCCCCCTGCTGACGGATTCCGTAACTATTACAATCCTAAGCACAACACCACGCAGGAAGAAATGTTGGTGGATAAAGCTCAGCTATTGACCCTTACTCCTCCTGAAATGACGGTGCTGCTTGGTGGAATGAGAGTTCTTGATACAAACTATGATGGCTCCAAAAAAGGAGTATTTACAGACAAACCCGGAACACTTACCAACGATTACTTTGTAAACCTGCTGGATATGAATACCACTTGGCAGGCAACAACTGACAAACAAGATGTGTTTGTTGGAAGTGATCGTAAAACCGGAGATGTTAACTGGAGTGGCACCCGAACTGACCTCATCTTAGGTTCTAATTCAGAACTTCGAGCCCTTGCTGAAGTGTATGCCACAAGCGATGGTGAGGAAAAATTCCTGAACGACTTCGTTAAAGTTTGGAATAAGGTAATGAACCTTGATCGTTTTGATCTGAAGTAGCACATTAATTCCAGATAACGATGTTCTGCATCGTCAACGAATTGATATTTCAAAGGCAGTCTGATTTTCTCAGGCTGCCTTTTTTTGTTATGGGGAGTTTTTACTCACTCAGACTGGGGGGCCTGTCCAGCATACCCAACAGGGATGTTGGGAGCGTGTACTAGATCAACCGCTTAGCCATCCAGTACGATATAAAAGACCAAACTATTTCCAGTCCAGTCACAATAGGTTGGCTCGGATCTTCAAAACCAAAGCGTATGATCCCAACTAATCGTGCCAATCCGGCTATCAAAAACACGAAGAAGATCATCATCAACGCAACATGAAACCGGTCTTCATTGAAAGAAGCCCAAAACATGAAAACCGCCATGCCAAGTTCGAGTCCGCCGTAGAAAGCTGTAACCTCAACCAAGGTATTTGGGCTGTAATGTGTGAACCCAACCAGTTCACCCAGCAGCTGTGGGTAGATGAGAAATGAAATTGCATATACCGAAAGTATAGCGGCACTGGCTCTTAGAAAAATCTTGGCTTTATTATCCATAATAAAATATTGGATTACTATTTGTCGGCATTTATGATGGCCTGATTATGATCTATAACCGCTTTTTTGAACTGCTTTGCGATCAATTTAAGCAGTATGGTACCCAAAAAATTTTTAGGGTAGAATTCAAAAGATCTTTCGAAATAAGTTTCCTCTCCTTCTTTCCGGTATGTCCATTTCTCAAAAAAGTGAGTAGCTATTCTATTTAGGGGAAATCCAAACTTATGCAATTTCATTATAAGAGAATGGGGTGGCTCATAGGAGATGATGACTTCCTCATGACTGCTGCCATCGCTGTTAGTAACTTTAAACACAGTGCCTTCAATAGATTTATCAGAAGGTATAATCTCTACATCTTGAATCCCCGGAATAAGTCCGCTTCCATTGAAAGATAACCAGTTGGCTTTATCCAACATGCCTTCAACAATTTCTTCAGGTACTAAAGAAGTGACTCCTGAAACCTTAAATTGTATCATTATTACACTTTAAATTAATGGGCGCCAGCAAAGTAGATAATATTTAATGTTCCTCAAATAGCTTTTGTGATCTAGTGACCAAACCATCACTTTTCTTTACAAATCCTGCACTTGAATTCTCCCCGATTGTTGATAGTTTAGCCTGCATCACATAAAAACTGTAAGGCTTATGAAATTCTCTTATTTATCTGCTCTATTCCTTTCTTTTTTTATCCTTGGACTCTTCGGCTGTTCCACCTCCCCAAAAGTTGAACCCGGTATTTCCCTGGAACTGGCCCAGTTTCGAAAAGCCAACATTTCAAATATCACCTATGAACTGTATTTCAATATCCCGGAGGAGCAATCGGGAGCTATCAAAGCATCAGAAACGCTGACATTCACCCTAAAAAATGCTGAGCATGACATACAGCTCGATTTCCGGGAATCTGAGGAGCTCTTGAAAAGCCTCACTATAAATGGAACTGAAACCGACATCCAATTTAATAGTGAACACCTGATCCTCGATTCAGGCTACCTGGAGGAAGGAGAAAACACCGTTGATATTTCATTTACCGCAGGGGAGTCTTCGCTGAATCGTAATCCCGAATATCTCTACACTCTTTTTGTGCCCGACCGCGCCCGTACGGCATTCCCACTTTTTGACCAACCGGACCTAAAAGCCGTGTATGATCTAACTCTCGAGATCCCAAAAAACTGGGAAGCCATCTCAAATGCGCCAATCAACTATGAACACGAGTCCGATTCCACCAAAACGTTGAACTTTGCTCCTTCCGACCTCATCAGCTCATACCTGTTTTCGTTTGTTGTGGGTGATTTCGAAAAGGTAACTCAAACCGTAGAGGGCGTTGAAATGACGATGCTGCATCGCGAGTCAGATCAGGAAAAAGCCGACCGAAATATGGATGATATTTTCCGTCTCCACAAAGCCTCCCTCGACTGGCTGGAGGAATACACCGGCATCGACTACCCATTCCAGAAATTCGATTTTGCCCTCATTCCCACTTTCCAATACGGTGGGATGGAACATGTGGGGGCTATCCAATACCGCGCTTCCTCTTTATTTTTAGATGAAGATCCTTCAGATTCTCAGTTACTGAGCCGCGCCAGCCTGATCGCCCATGAAACCGCCCATATGTGGTTTGGGGATCTGGTGACCATGGAGTGGTTCAATGACGTGTGGACTAAGGAAGTATTTGCCAATTTCATGGCGGCCAAGATCATGAATCCCAATTTTCCGGATATCGATCATGAACTTAATTTTGTGCTTCGCCATCACCCCAGTGCCTATTCCGTGGACCGAACCGAAGGTGCTAACCCCATTCGTCAGTATTTAGGGAATTTAAACGAAGCCGGACAAATGTACGGGGCCATCATCTACAACAAAGCGCCCATCATGATGCGGCAGCTTGAGCTGCTGGTTGGCGAAGAAACTTTCCGCGAGGGAATGCGGGAATACCTGACCACCTATTCTTTTGGCAACGCCACCTGGCCTGATCTCATTGAAATTCTAGACGAACGTTCTGATCAGGACCTGAAAACCTGGAGTGATGTATGGGTAAATACTCCGGGCCGACCTCACTTTGGTTTGGATTCTTCTTCGGAGGAAACTCAGCTAGTACAAACGGATCCTGCTGTAATTGACCGAATTTGGCCTCAGGAATTCACCGTACTCGAAAAGACTGAGTCTCTTTTTGTTGAGCACCCGGTGTTAAGTGAAGACCTTAATACGCCCATTGATTTCTCAGATCTCCGCTTTACCTTCTTCAATGCGGATGGATACGGCTACGGTTTATTTCCCTCTTCCATCCAAAACCTTTCCCTTTGGAATGAGCTCGAGGATGTAACCAAAGGTTCTGAGCTCATAAATCTGTATGAAAATATGCTGGAGCAAAATCAGGTGGTGCCACGGGAGTATTTATATCAGCTTCTCGAACTAGTTCAGGATGAGAAAAGCCAGTTACTCGTCAGTCAGATACTTGGACAGATGGAGACCATCTATTGGAGTTTTTTGAATGATACAGACCGAAGCCTTGTAGCTACCGACCTCGAAGAAGTACTATGGGAGCAAATGATCAAGGAAGATGAATCAAGCAGGAAAAAGACCTTCTTCAATAGCTTTCGGGATATCGCCCTCAGTGAATCAGAAGTTCAAAAAATATATCATATCTGGCGGGGTGAAATAGAGATCGACGGATTGAACCTGTCGGAAACCGACTACATTAGCATGGCGGGAAATCTGGCGATCAAAATGCCAGGAAATTCTACCGAGATCACTTCAACACAGCTAGAGCAAATTGACAATCAGGATCGAAAACGAAGATTTGAATTTATTAGTCCTTCCCTTTCCAATGATCAGGAAGTTCGGGATGAATTTTTTGGGTCGCTTAAAGAAGAGCAAAACCGACGGACTGAATCCTGGGTACTTAGCGCATTGGGTTATTTGCATCATCCGCTGCGGGTTGATGCATCCGAAAAATACATTTTACCCAGTCTGGAATTACTTCAGGAGATACAGGTCACCGGCGATATCTTTTTCCCAAAGCGCTGGCTGGATGTGACCTTAGGAAATTATTCTTCTGACACCGCTGTGCAAACCGTCCGTGATTTTCTGGATAAGCGGCCCAATTATAATGATCAGTTGCGAATGAAGATCTTGCAGGCTGCTGATGGAATGTTTAGGGTGAATGCAATTTTAGATCAGAGGTGATGCCCCGGGGGATTGGCGATATTCCTCGGCAAGAATCTATGCCGGGGAAAAGGGATTGATTCCGGTACATCGGTTTGGGCAATAGATAGAAGATGTTGCCGAAATTTATATAATTTGAGGCGGAGCCTCTGGGTGAGCATTGCGGAGCGGAGCCACCGCAACGAGGACAAAGGAAGCAAACAGAATGACTGTTTTACATACTTGTTGTTTATTCACTCTTTTCTTATTGACTGTAAGGTAGGCCTATACGTTGACAACCAATATGGGGAATCGCTTAGTTATAACTATTTGGGGCTAGAATGAATGGGTTTATTATTTGAGGCATGGGAAATCCACTTCGAAAAGGTAGCCACACGGTAAGTCGGCTAACGTGCCATCTGGTTTGGGTAACCAAGTATCGTTATCATGTGTTGAAGGGAGACATCAAGAGGCTGTGTCGGGATTCCTACTTCGCAAGGATGGGATAAGCAATAGATCCAGATCTTGGAAAATTCATTTTAAACACCGCCCCCAAATAAAAAAGCCCCGGCAAAAACCGGGGCTTTGGATCCAAAGTTGAATAATTCAGAGTATCTTAACCCAAGCTTCGCACGTTAATGGCGCTCAGCCCCTTGTCGGTCTCTTCGACCTCAAATTCAACGGATTCACCATCCTCAAGACCTTGATCAAAACCAAGATTTTCAACGTTGTTTCTGTGAACGAAAATGTCTTTGTTTCCTTCATCGGGATCGATAAATCCAAATCCTTTTTGGGCATCGAAAAATTTTATTTTGCCTTGTTGTACCATAAGAAATGTGTTTTATGCACCCGCAGATTTCTTTTAAGAAAGGAGTTGGACTAACGCGTCTTTTCAGCAAAGTTTCCTTAGCAGGTGGGTAATTAAGTTTAAGACAACAATGTAGAAGTAATAACGCGGAATAACTATTTTGCTTTTTGTTTCTCTTCCTGCAAAAGCAAATACTTTTGGTTAGTTAAAAGCTATTCGCTAACGAATGGGTTAATAACTTTTCTACACATTGGGACCGGGAGGTTGGGAACGAAATTAACCGGGGTCAGTGATTCGACCTGCGACGGTCCATGTTTGTAAAATACTGGATGAGTAAAAGCAAGCTGCAGATTGGGATCAGAGCACTGGCGTAGTGTTGTAGAGCAATAATCGTATACACTTCGGCCAGACCTGTAAGAACCGGGAGAATCAATACATATACCGGAAGGTCTCTGCTGTATAGACCAAAAATGGATAAGGTGAATAGCAGGGTGGGTTCCGGGGACATGCCGGGCAGGCGAAGCGGCCAGACACCATTTTGAGTCATAAGGTCAAAAAGCGGAAAGCCTGCTAAAGAAACAAAAGCAATGATGTACCACCACAGATTCAGGCCGGGGGTTGAGGTGACACGCTGTTCGCCCTCTGAACGGCGGGAAGCAAAAAGCAGCAAAGAGCCCGCTATGATATACACTGTTCCGTAGTAGGGAGCGCCGAAAAAGAGTTGGTTCAACAGGGTATAATAATAGTACAGGCCAATCCATATCCAGCCCATACCCAGGAGTGCCAGCGTCCATCTAACGGAATGGGACCGGTATTGATGAAACAGCACTCCCACAGAACTCAGCAGGAATAGCAGGGCTACCCACCGGTAGTCCTGATTATACTCAGCGATCAGAGTAAATAATATATCGGACGAGTAAGGGAGCATAGAATACGTGGTCTATAAAGATTCGATATATCGCACCATCTCCTGACGTTGGTTCTGATCAGGGAGCTTACCGGTCAATGCACCCATATTCTCTTTCATATGGGGTATTTGAGTGGTTGCCGGAATAGCCACCGTTAAGGCGGGGTGAGAAATAATAAACTTCAGGAAAAATTGCGCCCAGTTATTGATATCTAACTCCGGGGCCCACTCAGGTAACGGATGATCCTCGTATTTATGAATCAACTCTTTCCGCTGGAAAGGACGATTGGCAATAACAGCGATACCTTTATCCTGAGCCAGAGGCAGCAAACGTTCTTCAGCGGCGCGGTCTTCAATGTTGTACGTGAGCTGCACAAAATCAAGAGGCTCCGATTTCATAATGCGTTCAAGTTCACCGTGCCGCCGGCCATGGGAGGTGGTCACCCCGATATATTTGATCAAACCCTGATCCTTATAGGAACGAAGGGTTTTCAGGTGATCTTGCCAGTTTACAAGGTTATGAACCTGAAGGAGATCAAAGGCAGAAAGGCCCCATAGATCCATTGAGTTTTGGATCTGCTCAGGGCCCTCGCTGGTATCTCCCGTCCACACTTTGGTCCCCGAAAACAAGCCTTCGGGGTATCCCAATTTTTCAAGTCCATACCCCACCACCGCTTCTGAACTCCCGTACATAGGGGAGGAATCGATCATTCCGCCGCCCATCTCAAAAAAGGTAGTCAGGATCTTTGTACGATGGTCACGAAGAGAGGTGCTGTTTCCGACATTAAATGTGATCCAGGTACCCATACCGATAGCCGGAATCTGTTCTCCGCTGGAGGGAATCGTTTTGGTGTGAATAGAGCCGGGTTGAACGGGTGAAAAATGCGGAACGAATGAAGACGCTACAGACCAGGCGACTGCACTTCCTGTTATTTTTAGAAATTCTTTGCGGTTCATATTGATAAGGTAATACTGCTTCTTATCTCATACAATGAATAAAATAAGCCCTGCGAGGATCTGTAACGGTTCAGGGCTTAAGCGACGAGTCGAAGATGTTGCCCAAATTTAATGTAGTTTCAGGCGGAGCCTCTGGCTGAGCATTGCGGAACGGAGCCACCGCAACGAGGACAACGAGATTAATCCACGCTGCTATTACATGAAAGGAAAATGAATGAGCCAAAAATAGAGATGTAAATTAACTTTTTCATATCAACACCTTGTTAAATTGTTTAGTAAGTAAGTACAGCTAACGATCTTCGGCACAAGCAGCGTAATGCGCTCTTCGAAATTGTTGATGAATTAAATAGTAGTTTAAATCTGTAAATCAAGCAAGCCCAGGGCGAGTTGCATCTGCTTGAAGCCGTGGTTGTACTGCTATTAAATTAGTTTAGCGCGCTGCTTAACAGATAGTATTTGATTTAATCCAATATTTCAGCCATTAGTATTTTGGAAGTCTTCCCGTCGCTGCTTCTACTCCCAAGAAGTGCAAATTTTCCATTAGGAGAAAAATCCACAATTTGAGTATATATTTTATCATCTTCGTAGAAGATTGTGCGGTTTGTTCCATCACTACGAATTAAACCAATTTCAGCAACAGAACAATATGGGCAGACTCCTTCCATTTCTGCTACATAAAACGCGATTATTTTGCCATCAGGCGTAGCATCTGTTGCGACATCAGGTGTATTCAATGAAACGACTGTCGTATCACTGCCATTTCGATTCATGTGTACAATTGCATTTCTCGAAGAAGTATCCCAGTATAAAATACGTTGCCCGTTTTCCATGAAAGTAACTGGTACTTGATGAGAATCAACATCATCTGGATCATTATCCGGAGTAAGATTTATTTGATTATCCCCTTTTGAGTCCATAGTCCAAACATCTACTTCGCCTTCAGCTGAATGATGAAAAAGGATGCTCGTTCCGTCGGGTGAAAAGCCAACAGCATTAGTGGAAAAATCAGTTAGTTGACGTAGGCTTGAGGCATCTATATCAACCATATAAATGCGCCAGCCAAGCCCGTACCCTTTGAAGGTATTGAAAAGAATAGATTGGCCATCTGGCGAAAAGGAAACGGGCTTGATACTACCTGTAACTGGATCATTATTATCTATTCCATCTAATATCTTGACAGAGTTCAAACTCTTTATGTCAACTACGAATATATCTTTCCCCAATGTGTAGAGTACTTTTGAACCGTCGGGAGAAAAACCAATCGGTTTACGTATTAATCCACCTGGACCAGTTGTTAATTGGCGAAAGTCTGATCCATCAGTATTTACAATTGCTGGATGCTTACTCCCATCGGATTTGGTAACACTCATCAAAATTTGATTTCCATTGGGTGAAAAAGCAATAGGAATAGCCCTTTCAGAACTGTTGCTCCCGAAAACTGTATGTATTTCGTAATCAATTTTTCTTTCGGTTGAACTACTATCATTTGTTACATCACAGTTTACAAAGGAAACTAGTAAAAATAGACACAATAGTCTCTTAACAGATAGAAGTCTTCTTTTAGCTTTATTGCTCATAATCAAATAATTAATTAGTAGTACATCCTTCTAATAATAATACACCAGATAATGTGTCAATAACTATATGCCACCAAGAAGTTTTAGCAGTATAACGTTTTGGTGGCTAAACGGCGAGGCGACCAACTCTCCAAAGTCAGTGAACCTTAAACTCTTCCTTTTGAGCCGCTGGTTATACAGTTCACGTTCGTTTATGATTAAAATTTAAATGTGGTAACGATCCCAGGAGATATCACATGATATTCTTTGTTAAACGCTGTGTCTTGTACACCTTCACTTAACTCCATGAAGGTAGCAACATATCTAACAGACACTCCAAGATTCCATTTATTAGTGATTCCAAACTTAGGTGTTATTCCAAATCCTAAAGAGATTCCATTCAATGAAATATCATCTTCGATATCAGAATTCAATTTAAAACCAAATCTGCTATATCCAAGACTTACATCAGGAACAATTATGATTCTGTTCGAAATAAAAATGATTTTCTTTAACCCAACTCTTGGTGAAATAATGTTGGCATCTACACCAGTTAATTCAAAGTTCAAACGTTGGTATTCCAATCCTAAATAGACAGAATAATCTTTTCCAATTGGATAGCCTATCGCCGCTTCCGATGAAAAAATTCCATCATACTGTGAAAGAAATGTATCTCCAACGGGAATAGGAATACCAACTTTTAGATCGTATTCGAGGCTTTGCCCATTAACTTCATTTAAAAAACTTATAAGACCGAAAATGAGGGTAAAGAGAATGAAAATATATTTCTTCATAATTGAGGGTTAAATTGATGAATTAGAATCAAGCTGTATAACGACCCTGTGGTTAAATGGCGTGGGGATTATAATTTCTTAAACATGTGCTCTCCTTAACTTTTTATTCACTTAAATATAAAATTCTAGCTGATCAATCCACGGCATCTTCTGCATAATGCTGCATTGCCTTCAAAAAACTTGCCGTAGCCAATACCCCACACACCGTAAATACCAACAGCAGCGCTTTTGAAGGGCCATACACATCAGTAAAAACATGATCGATCAGCCAGCCGGTTACCGGCGGACCGATGCCAAATCCCACAATACTGATCACAAATAAGTACACCGCGCCAGCCATTCCACGCATATCCGACTTCACAAAATACTGTATGAGTGCAGCGGCCACTCCGTTGTACGAAGAGGCGATCACATTCCCGACCCCGATCAAAATAAAAGCCGCAGTTACCGATTCCGCAAATAACCCAAAATAGTAGAATGGGAGTCCGCCCAAGGCGGCCACAATTCCCATCACAAAGCGTTTTTCGGGGCCAAACTTTATGGCCAGTTTATCGGCTAGCCAACCGGATAGATTTACTCCCACTCCAGCCGCAAACATGAACCAACCATACTGAGCGATCATAGAGGGAGCTTCAAACGTATCATTCAAGACCGTTCCAACAAATGCCAAAATGGTATATCCGCTAAGGGAAAGCAGGGAAAAACCGGCCAGATACCATCTCACTGCTTTTTTATTCAGTATAAATTTCAGCACCTGCAAAAACTCAGATGCTGAACGTTTACTCTTTCCTGACTTCCGCTTTGGCTCACGGATCAATAAGTAACCGATGATCACTAACAAAACTCCGGGCCATCCCACCACTTTCATGGCTTCACGCCAGTCATATGCTTGAGCTACGGAGCCACCGATCAAAAAGGAGAGCCCCACCCCAACAAAGATCCCGGAGGCGTAGAACGAGAATACACGTGCTCTTTTTTCTGGGGGAAAGTAATCGGCCAGTAAAGAATATACAGCCGGACTCAAAGCCGACTGACTCACCCCTACAAAAAATCTCGCCGTAACCAGAAACACGAATGAGCTGGCGAACCCACTGGCTACGGTCATCAAACTCCAGATCAATAACCCGATCAATATGATACGCTTTCGGGAAAACTGATCGGCAAACCATCCCATGAAAATTCCGCAGACGGCATAGATCAGGGAAAACGCCGGCCCGTATAGAACACCGATCTGAGTATTGGTGAAGCCGAGATCATCCCGGATGGCCGTTCCCAACACTGCTACGATCTGCCGGTCTACAAAGCTGGAAATGTAGATCAGGAATAAAAGTCCCAGCACCAACCAGGCATAGAATTTTGGCGAACTTGATTCGATCTTTTCGTAGAGAAATTTCATGGCGCAAAGATAGAGTACAGATCGGTGGAATGGAAGTGCTTTGCGTATTAGCTAATGTAATGGAACGCGGATGACTCAGATCGTACAGATCCTCTCAGACATGAACTATCTATGTGGTTTATAACCCTGACCTCCCAAACTGTCTTCCCGCAGCGAATGCCCGGGATCTTGTTGTTCGTTAAAGCTACATGAGTTTAATGGGAAACCTGATCACCTTTCTCGAACCTTTGATCTTCATACCCTTTGAAAGATATAAAGACCGAGATCGGTCCAGTGTCTGATGGCTTAAAAACGTTAAAATGAAGGTGATCTCCGCTGACGAATCCCGTATTTCCCGATAAAGCAATTGGTTGGCCCATTGTAATATTATCACCTATTTCAACAAGAACTCCGTTCTGCATTAGATGAGAATATTGAGCAACGGTACCGTCTTCATGATGGATCATTATTATATTATCATAATTCATGTATGCCAGATCATTACCTCCAAGAGAGCTCTCCTCAAATGCATAACCTACGATACCTCCTCTTGCTGCGTATACGGTATCACCAACCGGCATCGCAATATCAACCGCAAATTTATTGACAACCGTATTATGAGTAAATGAACCGTCTTGTCCCTGCAAAATCTTATATGAGGCACCTTTTTTAACCGGAAGCTCGTACGAGAATTCAAGATCTGGTTTAGCTCTTCCTGGATTTCCAATATAACTGCTGCCACTCAAAGACCTGGTGATGTTGTCGTAATCAAGGCTATCAATTCCTGCGAACATTGAAAAGCTCAAACTATCATACGCGTTGAGTATAATCGGATTGAACCGATCTAATAAATCCTGAACTGAATCAATGCCTGATCTAAAAATGATATAGCGATCTACGGGAAGTTGATTTACTAATGTGATCTCAAGGTGACCTTTATTTTCAGTTTTCAGGTCTAAATAAGATGGTTTGCTAATTGGCGGTAAGCCTGTTGATTGATGAGACCATATCATACATCCTGAAATAAAGGTCGTAATTAAATATAGAATCAGAATCCTGATAGCATAGTTTTTCATCTGTAGTTGATTTGAAGTAGGTCAGGTATCCTATAATATAAAAATACCTTTAAAAACCACGACCGTTAATTATCTGCCTTTTGGAGCATTGTTATTTTAATACAGACTATTTTGCTTATCGATAAAACTGAATGAAAAAGTTACAAAAGCCCCACATTATGTGAACTTTATGGTTATTTTTAGAGCTTAGTATAATTTTTTTAAAAAAAACTCACACATTCATCATGAAAGTTGGAATTTTAGGCGCTACCGGTGCTGTAGGACAAAAATTTATTCGCTTACTTCAGGGACATCCCTGGTTTGAAATTGAGGCTTTGGGAGCCTCCGAACGCTCTGCAGGAAAGAAATATAAAGATGCCGCCAACTGGATCGAGGATGTAGTGCTACCTGACTATGTAAAAGAAATGACCGTAAAAACCTGTGAACCTTCTGAGTTTTCAGAAGTCGACTTTGTCTTCTCTGGATTGGATTCTTCCGTAGCCGGCGTGATCGAAAAAGCATTTGCAAGTGCAGGGATTCCCGTGATCTCCAACGCTAAAAATTACCGTCAGGATCCTACTGTTCCCTTGCTGATCCCTGAGATCAATCCTGATCATACTGAACTCATTAAAACACAGACATTCACTAAAGACGGCAGCGGCTGGATAGTGACCAACCCAAACTGTGTAGCTGTTCCTCTCGCCATTTCACTTAAACCTTTGTATGATGCCTTTGGGATCGAAGCCCTGATCCTGACTACCATGCAGGCTGTTTCCGGAGCGGGTTATCCCGGCGTAGCCAGTCTTGATATTTTAGGGAACGTAATTCCCTTTATTTCAGGGGAAGAACCTAAAGTTGGGCCGGAGACCCGGAAGCTTTTAAGTACACTTGAAGGAGCTACTTTAGCTAAACCACATTTCCCGGTTCAGGCAACGGCCACGCGTGTGCCTACCATCAACGGACACATGATATCGGTTACAGCAAAGCTGGAAAACCCTCCAGCCAATGTTGAAGAACTGAAAGCTGCCTATAACGATTGGAAAAATCCTATAGCTGATCTTGACCTCCCCTTTTCTCCTAAGAAGCTGTATAAACTTCATGAGGAAGAACAATACCCACAGCCACGCTTACATGCCGATGCTGAAAATGGAATGCAATTGCATATTGGCCGACTTAGAAAGGCGGAAGTTTTTGATGTCAGCTTTATGGCTATGGCTCATAATACCATTCGCGGTGCGGCCGGCGGAGCTATTTTGAATGCCGAGTTATTGGTTAAGAAAGGATTCCTGAAATAATTTTTACCCATAATGTAGAGACACAAAATCTTGTGTCTCTACATTATTGATTTGGGTAAAATTATTCATCCATATCATCCAATCTTTTCTGTGATTGGTATAAATTCATTTTCGTTGAAAAACGGATAGCCTCATTTTTATCGCTGCGATTAATTTTCAGTTCAACCCGCCCTTGTTCGCTTCCAGGCAATGGCTCAAAAAAAGCCATCTGTTTGGCTTCAACAATCAGCTTACTTTTCATAAAAAAGAGGCCTTTTTTAAATCGAATCTTTTTTATGAGATTCAGCCGAAGCGAAAACTTGGAAAGGTTACTGAGGCTGTTCCCATGCATATCGTAGACCTTGTATTCAAAAAACAGTTCGCGGTCAATAAAGCTGAGGATGCCCTTTACTTCTTTAACCGGCGATCTTTTATCGGCCTGATCATACTTCGAGTAATGGAATGGAATACTCATCGCTTAATCGTCCAACTCATTTAGTTTCTGTTCAGATAATTTCAGGTTCAGATTTGAGGATACAGAAGCAGCCACATTTTTATGTTTACGCTTCACTTTTAATACTCTTTCAGTAAGATCTTTTCCTGGCAGTTCCCCAAACGACTTTGCCGTCTTTCCATGAAGGATCAGCTTTCCGCTAAACCAGCCTTGTTTGAATTCCAGCATATCAAGCTCTGACAAAGGAATCTTTTCAGTCTTTAACTCTGACTGATAAGCCTCCACAACAGCATCTTTTTTTTGAAATTCAAAGATCAAATGTTCGCCTTCCACGCGCAGGATTCCCTCCACTTTCATGAACCCGCCGTTTAAATTTTCGATGGAAAAAGGTAAACTTCTCATGTGTATGATTGATTTTTATAGAGTTAACCACTGATGAAATTATTTATAAAAATGTACAAAAAATCTGTAAGGAGTGCGCGTCTCATCGCTCTAACTATATAGCTAACAAAAGAGAAATAACTAATCATTGCCTTGGGGATCGAGAGTTCCCCAATGTCCTTCCAGGGGTAAAAGGTGGAATATCCTTTTACCCTATTTTTTTTCGCCTTCACTTTTTTAAAAAGTGAAAATCAGTTGATTTAGAGCATCACTATCAGCCTAACATTTGATTATGAAAAAATTACTGACACTTTTACTGCTTGCACTTCCCTCCATTAGTTTTGCTCAAACGGTTAATTTTGAAGATAATTTTTCCGATCAAGACATAACTGACTGGTCTGGAGATAAGTCTGACTTCACGTTTATTGATGAAAGTGGAAATATACTGCTTCAGCAGGATGCATCAGATGCAGGAACCTCTTACCTGAGTATTCCGTCCACTGATGTTGAAGGATTTTGGGAATTTTTTGTACGTATGGAATTTGCTCCATCAGATGGTAACAAAACTGAGATATATTTAATGAGTGATGCTCAGGACCTAACAGGAAGTTTGAACGGATATAAATTATTAGCCGGGGAAAATGGAACGGCCGATGTCTTCCGGCTTTTCAGAATTGATAACGGAACAGAGACTTCTGAAGTAGTTACCGGGACAACAGATATAAGTTCAGGCGGAGATTATCGTGTAAAGGTAACCCGTGATATATCCGGAAACTGGACATTAGAAGTAGCCGAAGGTTATACCGGGGTTTTGGCGGAGGATGCCACCGGAACAGACAATACTTATACTTCAGCTTCCCATTTTGGCTTTAAAACAACTTATACATCTACCCGCTCCGATCTCTTTGCCTTCGACTTTAAAATTGACATCCCTCCGATTGAGGTAAATTCAGTTTCTTCTTTTAATGATACGGATATCGATATTGTGTTTTCCAGAGCTATTGATTTTGGAACGGTTCAAGCCTTTGATTTCATCTTAAATCCCGGGAGTATAAATCCACAATCTGTAACACAGGTTACATCTGATACCGTCAGAATTTCTTTTAGTGATCCCATTTCAAGTGGAGTCAATGAACTTACCATTACTGATATTGATGACAATGCCGGTGAAACAACTTTGGCTGATACCACCTTTTCTTTTGTGATCTTTGATGAGTATCAACCCGGTGATATTGTGATCAACGAGTTTTTAAAAGATCCTCCTGCCGGCACCACTGCAGAGTATGTTGAATTGTATAATACCTCCGGCCGATATCTTAATCTAAAAGACTGGCAGCTTGGTGATGACAGCAATCTATCATCCATCACTTCATCCAACCTTGCAATTCTACCAGACAGTTTCTTGGTAATCACTTCCGACACTGCTTCACTGAGAAACATTTTTGGAAATGGAAGCTTTCTAGAGGCATCATTTCCCGCCCTCAATAATAACACCGATCAGGTTCGTCTATTCAATGGATCCGGAGAATTAGCTGACTCACTATTATACGATTCAAACTGGGGTGGGGTGGATGTGGGACTCGAACGCCGCGATCCTACAGTTTCAGCTACCTTTCTGGAAAACTGGGGAGATAGTCCTGCAAGCAATTTCGGTACGCCCGGTTTCACCAATCAGGTGGAAGCCGATACAGAATCCCCTGAAATTGCGGAACTTCTGATCCGGAACAGTACCACCTTGGTATTAGTGAGTTCAGAACGACTCGAAACTTCTTCTGCTGAAACTGTCAGCAATTATTCCCTCAGCCAAAATCCGGAATCAGGAGTAACCCCACCTCCCCTTCCCTCCATATCTTCAGCTACACAAGTAGCAGGTGACACTGTAGAACTTGCTTTAGATGCTGAACTGAAAGAGTACTCCGGAAGCTGGACCTTGTCAGCCGACAATCTCACGGATATATTCGGAAATTCCGCAAATAATGAGACCGAATTTGAATATTTCGTGATCTTTACTGCTCAAACAGGGCAGATTGCCATCAACGAGTTTATGTATGATCCAGCTGACGGGTTTTCTGAATTCATTGAACTTTACAATCATTCCGATAGCACTTTTGATCTACAAGGCTGGACACTAAACGACAATACCGGGAACCAAAGAAATATCATTTCCGAAAATTATGTATTGCCAAAGGGAGAGTATGTAATTTTAGCTCCGGACAGCACCATTTCCGATAATTTCCCTGATGCCCCCATCATAGAAATGGCCAGCCGTTTTCCCGCTTTGAATAACAATACCGATGCCATTGTTATCCGAAATCAAAATGGAACCCAAATTGATTCTCTCACTTACACCTCAGGCTGGGGCGGTGATGAAGTATCTCTGGAACGCAGAAGCATCGATTTTTCAAGTTCTTTCCAAGAAAACTGGGGAGATTCTCCTTCACCCGATCTTGCAACACCGGGCACACCCAACCAAATACTGCCTGATACCACCCCTCCAGGAATTGATTCTTTTACCGTACTTAATGACAGCACCTTTCAGATCATTTTTACGGAGAGAATTCAGGCAGCTTCAGCCGAAGACGAATCAAATTATAGTTTAACCGAACCGGTGGGTCTTCCATCCTCTGCTCCTGCACTGGAATCGATTCAGTTTACAGCACCTGATACTGTGATCGTCTCTTATTCCTCAGCATTGCCTAAAGAAGATCAGGGAAGTGAATACACCCTCATCATTGAAAATCAAACCGACATTTTTGGGAATACAGAAGCTTCTCTGGAGACTTCTTTTTTCATTATTGATATTGCTCAAGCTGATTCAGGGGATGTGGTCATCAACGAATTTATGTACGATCCTGGAGCCGGATTTTCTGAATTTATAGAGCTTCATAATATCACCGACAAGAACTTTGATCTTCAGGGCTGGACCTTCAATGATAATACAGGAACTCGCCGCAGTATTACTGATTTGAATTACGAGTTGGTAACCGGCTCCTATTTGATCCTGGCTCCTGACAGTACCATCATTGATCTATTTCCGGATCGCCCGATCCTTGTAATGGAAAATAGATTTTCTTCCTTAAATAACGGTTCAGATGATATCGTGATCCGTAATGAGCAAGGTTCTCAGATCGACTCCCTGACCTACAATTCTAATTGGGGCGGGAATGAAGTTTCCCTGGAACGGCGATCACCAAATGCTCCTCCTTTTTATAGTGAAAACTGGGGAGTTTCGCCTTCACCCGATCTTGCAACCCCGGGCGCTGAAAATCAGGTTCAGCCCGATAATGATCCTCCTGCAATAATCAATGCATTTATTACTGCTGTCGATTCAATTCGTATTATTTTTGATGAACGGGTTGATTCAATACGAGCCAAAACCGCTACTAATTATAGCCTTACACCTTTAGTATCTATTTCGGAGATCACTGGTTTTTCCGGCAATGCGCTGACTATGGTATTAGCTGCTTCCCTCTCCGATGGCGAGAGCTATACTCTAACCGTTCAGAATCAGGAGGATATTTTTGGCAACCTTCTAACTTCCTCATCCACCGAACTGGAATACACGGAATTTTCTCCCGCTTCCAAAGGTGACGTGATCGTTAATGAAATTTTGTATCGCCGGGCAAATGCCGGTTCTGAAGAATTCATTGAGCTATTTAACAGAACCGATCGAAATTTCAATCTTAGTAACTGGATCCTGCAAGATGCTACAAGTTCAACAACCATACCGGAGGGAACAGAAATAAGAAGCGGGGAATACCTTATCCTCACTGGTCTTGAAAGCTTTGCTAATGGGATCTCGAACGGAATCTATCTCTCCGGATTCCCCTCTTTGAATGATGATGAGGATGCAGTGGTCATACGTAATCAGGATGGGACTTTGATCGACAGTTTATTTTATCAGGGCACATGGGGAGGAAATGAACCTGGTTTATCTTTAGAGCGTAAAGACCCTGAATCTCCTTCTAATGATGTTTCTAACTGGACGAGCAGTAGTTCAGAAAATGGAAACAGTGCCGGGGCCCAAAGTTCAACCTATCAACCCGATGAATCTGTACCGGAGATCCTCTTTTCAAAGTTACAATCGGACGGAACTATTTTTGTAGTCTTTTCTGAATTCGTGAATATCGACAACACTTCCGCTTTTGTGAATGACGAACCTGCTTCCATCATTGAATATGATCAGGCAGATGGAAATATCGTTATCCTTGAAAATCCGGTTGCAGCTTCCGCTTCGGCCAAGAATAAATCCCGCATCGGTGAACCTTTGAGTTTATCGTTTAGCAGCATCACCGATTTCAGGGGTAATGCCAACAATGAGCTTTCAGTAGAAATATCACAGCCAATTGCCCCGGGGATAGTAGTAATCAATGAAATTCTTTACAATCCATTGGCTAATTCAGATGATAACCTCCCCGATCAAACAGAATACATAGAATTATATAATACTTCAGAATATGCGATTTCCCTGGAAGGATTTTCACTGCATGATGAGCCTGATGAAAACAACGAGGTCCGATCGCTGGCACCTGTAACATCACAGTATAAATGGATACCGGCCGGTGGATATGTGATCGTATATGCGGAAGATCAGACAACCAATTTCGGGGGAAGTCAGCTTGCCGAATATTTTGATCTTCAGGCCGAAAATGATCAGTTTAAAGCTCGTGTTGACCGTAGAAGCCTGAGTCTGGCAAATTCAGATGATGCCATCTATCTTGCCGACAGCACCGGAGCCACCATCGACTCGGTCTTTTATGATGAAAGCTGGCAGAATCCTAATCTGTATGACGCCGATGGAATAGCTCTCGAGCGTATCGCCCCGGCCGGGCCAAGCAATGATCAATCTAACTGGAGTTCCAGTACGAGGGTAAATGGGGGTACGCCGGGTGAACAAAATTCTATTTTCCAAGAGGGCGGATCAGTATCTGAAAATACAGGCATTTCATTTACCCCAAATCCCTTCTCTCCGGATGATGACGGCTTTGATGACAACCTCTTCATCAACTACAAATTAGATGAATCGGATTACCTTCTTCGGGTACGTATTTTTGATCGTTATGGTCGTCAAGTGCGGGAACTTGCCGACGGGATACAAGCTGGTTTTGAAGGCTCCCTGATATGGGATGGTTTGACCGATGACAGCCGACAAAACAGAGTTGGTATCTATATTGTGCTTTTTGAAGCCTATAACAGTGCCAATGGCAAAAACCAGACGTTTAAGGAGACGGTGGTATTAGCGAGGAAGTTTTAGATGATTAAATCTCTAGCTATTGTTTTCATTCACCCTATATAGATTATTCTCTTATCATATGAACCGCAATGTTTTACATGCTTTTTAATGGATGTAGAGATCAATTCCATAACTTGTCCTTTCTTCCATCAGTTCAAATTTTATCTATAAAGTCTTCTCAATGCCATTTCTTTTTTGCACTGAATCTAAAATAGTTCACTCTATAAGTATTTTGATGGCTCTCAATAGAGTATTTTTTTTCTCTGTCATTCTTTTTTTTCTATTACCCCCTAATCTTTCAACCGCTCAGAATTCGTCTGAGCTTCCACCTGAAACAATAGATGTATTTTTAGATTGCCGCACACGCAGCTGTGATGAGTCTTATATTCGGGAAAAGATCCCATTTATAAATTACGTCAGGAATCAGGATGATGCTGATCTTCATCTATTGATAACTACACAACGGACCGGAAGCGGTGGTGAAGAGTTTACTCTTCAATTTATTGGGAATAATGAATTCACGAGTATGAGTAGAAGTTTAAGCTATTTTTCTGCAGAATCAGACACAGATGATGAAACCAGAAACGAACTTAATGATTATATAAAGAAAGGTTTATTCTTTTTCTTAGCTAACCTCCCTGTTTCTGAAAATTTAACTATTAACTATATCCCCATAAAAGTAGAGGATGAGACACAACCTGTGGATGATTGGGACTCCTGGGTTTTTGAATTAAATGCCGATACCGACATCGAAGGTGAAGAGTCTGAAAAAGAATTTTCTTTGCGCGGTAATGCCAGCGCAGAAAGAATTACCCCCGAATGGAAACTGGAATTTGATATACAACAGTATTACGAACGCCGGAAATTTGAGGACGATGATACAACCCGTACTTTTATTACCGAAAGTCGTGGAGCAGAGGCACTCGTTGTAAAAAGCTTATCTGATCATTGGTCCTTCGGAGGTTCATCAAACATTCGTTCTTCTACACGCGATAATCTTGCACTGTTAGCAAATGGAAGCCTTGCGCTTGAGTACAGTATTTTCCCTTACGAAGAGTTTACACAGCGCGAAATTACTTTTTTATATCGTGTCACAGGTGGCTACAACGATTATAATGAACAGACTATATATGGGAAATCGTCCGAGTTTCTACTTCAACACCAACTTAGGTCCAACATTCGATTTACACAGCCTTGGGGAGAGTTTGAAACTGAGATCAATGCTGCAGCTTACCTACATGATATGAGCAAAAACCGCCTTGTGACAGAATCACAACTTAACTTCAGGATATATAGAGGTTTTTCTATCTATGTATCCGGAGAATATGCCTGGATTCATAATCAATTATCCATACCTGCCGGCAACATTACGGATGCTGAACAACTTCTTAATCTTCGTCAGCGATTCACCTCTTATTCTTATCAAGTGAGATTTGGCTTGTCATTCTCATTTGGTTCGATCTATAATAATGTAGTGAACCCTCGTTTGTAACAGTATCAGGAGGTTCCGTAATTTATAATTCAACATTTACCTTCAACCCGTAAAACCAGTTTCTTGGAGCTGCAGGCTGATAGTGGTAACCACTAAAACTAACTTCTTTTAGTTACCAACTTTTTTACCCCAGATAGAAAATCCCTGATTTGAAATTCCTGCATAAGTTATCGTGGTACGTCTCGGTGCTACCTCCCAGTCCCAGGCACTGTCAACGATTAAATCTGTACCATTTATGGTGAGTATCTGTGATTCTTCATTAAAGGACCATGTACCGCTGATCTGACCTCCCAAGGAATTATCTTCATTTAGTACAACATTATATGAGGATTGCATAACTTGATATTGGTATGCCAGCGTAATTTCTTCATAGGTACCTATGATATCTTCTTCAGTGATCACTACATCCGGAACATTGGCATATCTTTGAGGGGCTACAACCGGCCAGCCATCTTCCGTCCAATAAATTTCCCGAACATGCCCCATCATAACAGCATTAGAGGCATTGATATTTCCTGCATTTGGAGGCAAACGACCTTGTGATGAATAAAACCATTTTCCGGAATCCGGATCTTGAAAAATTGAGGCATGCGCGATCCCAACCCAGCCATAACTGCCGGAAAACCTGTAGGGATGGGTAAGCACCGGGTAAGCCTCAGCACCTGCTGTGACGTTCCCTCCATCTATTCCAATATATGGTCCAGTAATATTTTCTGATCGGGCCACACGGGTATTATACGCCTGTGACAATTCATCATAGGCCAGGAATAGATAGTAGTATCCAGTATCCTCATTATACATGATCTCAGGAGCTTCCAGGGCTTGCCACCTGTTACTGTTTACATTACCTCTTCCCGCAATTCTTACTCCAAAATCTTCAAGATTGTTGAGCTCAGTTGGCTTGCCTGTTTGGGGATCTACCTGAACGGCTGCCAGTCCTGAATGCCATGAACCATAGATAAACCACTGTTCACCTTCAGGAGTAGTCACATAAGATGGATCGATCGCATTGAATTTAAAATATCCGCTCCAGTCTCCACCTCCATTACGCTCATAGGTTTCTTCCCCATCAGCCACGGAGTGGATTACCATTCCCTTATCTTCCCAGTTGTTAGATGCCAGATCGGTTGTTTCCGCCAGACCAATAAATGCACGCTCTGTCCAATATTCATCCGTATTGTTGCCAACTATCGGATTCAAAATCACAACGCTATAATATAACCTGTAGGTATTACCCACTTTAGTAACATGTGGAGCCCAATAAGCATATTGCGGATTTTCTATAGGAGGCAAAGCCGGATCCATATTAGCTCTTATACTATTCAGAGAATCCTTTACCCAAGCCGGGTCAGAATCAAAAACAGCTTCCATATACTCCCAGTTTACCAAATCTGTAGAACGCCGAACAGGAAAGTTTCCGCCGGCCTCATGAGCATTCCCATAAGAAGCATTCGTTTGGTACATGTAATAATAATCACCGTCCTTAATTACCGTCGGATCGTGAACATTTGCCAAATTCCAATTTGAACGGGCACTCCATGATGAAATAGATGTATAATTATCCGAGTATGTTGGACCTGAGAAATCTTCTATTAATCCTACATATGGTTCTGTTGTTTCTTCGTCATCATCATTTGAACCTGTACTATTATCTCCACAGGCGGTAAGAAAACCTAGGCTTATTAAAAAAATTAAGACCGGATATAAAGTTTTGATCTTGCTCATATTTCTGAATTTCATGACTCTCTTATGAATAGTATCTAAATATTGATGTATTAAATGTATTTAATACACTTATAATTTACAAACATATATCAAAGCTTTTAAATTGCATTTTTTTAGAATTTGTCTGTGCCATTGGCAATTACGTGAATCTTAAAGAAACGGGAGTGTTAACAAGAAAATTTATAATCCAACATTCACCTTCAGTCCACCAAACCAGTTTCTTGGAGCTGCAGGTTGATAGTAGCGCCCACCAAATGCATTCAGATCATTACCCAGACTATATTTTTGATCCAGTAAATTATCTATCCCTACAAAAAAGTCGAGATTAAGGTCGTCCATTACCTCCCGTTGAAATCCAACTTTTGTCTGCAGCAAATGATAAGAGTCAGAATACACGGTGTTGGCATCATTTAATGGGATCTTATCGGTGAAATTATAGGAAAGGGAACCGTAAAATCCTGTTTCGATTCTGGCATTTACCATAGATACTAAAATATGCGGAGCCACCCCGGTCAGCTTATTTCCGGAATAATCCTCCCCTTCCTTTTGGTAATCCTTGAACTCAAAATCGTGAAAGGTGTATGAGATACCCCAATCTAATGCTTGCAAGAAAGTACTTTGGTCTCGAATTACAGCCCAGTTTAAGGCAGACTCAATTCCATACTGATCCGTACTTCCGGTGTTTTCAAAAACTACGGTAGAATTCCGGTCAGAAGGTTGCTGAACGATCGTCTCGTCCAGTTTAAAATAGAAAGCAGTGATGTCATAAGTTACACGAGCTTCCAAAAAAGCACCTCTGGCTCCCGCTTCAAAATTGGTTCCTTGTTCGGCTTCCAGATCTAGTGCTATACTTCCTTCGTTAGTTCGGAATTCTTCGATGGTTGGCGGTGAAAACCCATAGCTTACACTTCCATGAAGAGATAACTCCGGGCCAAATTTCTTTACCAACCCCACTCTTGGTATGATCTCCGGATCAAAGGTCTTCTCAGCCAAACCCGCAACATCATCCTGTAGATTTGTAACCAGCCGGTTTAGGCTGTATTCCAGGCGATTGTAGCTGAGTCCTGCCGTAAAGAAAAAATTATTAGGTAGATCTACTTCGGTATTCAGAAAGATCAATGAAGATCGGATCTTGATCTCATCATCAAAGTTAAGAGCGCCTACTGTGCTACTGTCATTTTCAAAATTTCGAGCTGCATAATTTGCAGATTGAAGTTCGCCTCCTACAGTAAAGCGCGTTCTCACTTCCCCGATATCCGTATCAAAATAAAACCGCGTTCTTCCTCCTCCCGATTTACGGCTGTCTTTCTTGTAATCCAGGTTGAATGGGTTCTCAAAAGCACTAAAGGTTCCATACAGCGTGGTAAGGTTTGAAATATCATCTGAGATCTGCACATCATGGCTTATTCCAGCCAAAAAAGCTTGCTGATCTATACTGGCATTGGCTTCCACACTTCCAAGCGCAAATGGATTTCCCTGCCGTGCCTGAGTCGGGTCTTGCTCAAATTGCTCTTCAGTCAAAGGACCCGGAATTCCGTAATTCAAGTCAGAGTACATAAAGCTGGTTTTTATGATCTGCTTATCATTCAGCTGAAATTGCCCGGATAGCTCGGCAGTCTCCCTGTTGAAAAAGGACTGATCCCGATATCCATCGGACTGCTGATTTGCATAGTTGAACCTGAAATTTCCATCCTCGAACTGGGATTGTGCATAGGCGGTATATCGCTGAAGTCCGTATGAACCGAACATACTCCCTGCACCCACTTCATTCTCACTTGATCGCCGACTTTCCAGCAGCAATGCTCCGCCATTTCCCGCACCATAAATACTTCCCGCCGGACCTTTGATCACTTCCACTTCCTGCATATTGATCACATCCAGCAAATTCAGCGGCGTACTTCCGGATGGTTCGGTAAATGGAATATCATTCCAGTAGATCTTTACATTTCGTACTCCAAAAGGTGATCTCAGCGAACTCCCCCGAATGGCTACCCGATAACTTCCCGGAGCACGCTGTTCAATTCGGACGCCGGGAACTGTGTTCAGGCCGTATAAAAGAGACCCTTCGTCAAAACCCGTGATTCGCTGAGCATCTACATTGGCAATAGCTCCGGGTGTCTCCATTACACTTCGGTTGCCTTCATATCCTGTCACTACCACTTCTCCAAGATCACCCTTCAGGGTATCCGGTTCTTGAGCTAATAGAAAGATCGGGACGATAGTAAATAGTAAAAACAGTACTGATATTTTATTCATAGGAAGAAAGTACAAAGGCTTGTATTAAGTTTTAAGAATTGAATACCTTCTTTTAACAAATAATTCCATGAAATTGAGAATGAATCCCCAACAAAGTCATTCCGCGGCGAATGCCCGGAATCTTAATGTATTTCAAGCTTCAGAACTTGATTCCATAACGCCATTCAGATCCCTGCCTGCGCAGGGATGACTATATTTTATTTTAATTTAGATCAACTATACCTTAACTAAGATACTTTGCAAGATTTAAAAAACACACCCATTGGCATTTTTGATTCCGGTATTGGCGGTTTGACCGTGGCTAAAGCTGTGATCGACGCACTCCCCACCGAAGATATTATCTATTTCGGAGATACCGCACGGGTTCCCTATGGCATAAAATCAGAAGAAACGGTGCGTACCTATGCGCTTCAGATCACTAACTTTTTGCTGAAGCAAGGAGTTAAAATGATCCTGATCGCTTGTAATACAGTGTCCGCCTCAGCCAAAGAACAGATCATCAAGGCAGCAGGTGATGTCCCTGTTTTAGACGTAATAACCGCCGGAACCAACAATGCCGTTTCCTTACCAAACCACAAAAATATCGGAGTTATTGGCACTCTCGCAACGGTTAATTCCCTGGCTTATGTGGAAGCTATTCACACCTTCGACCCCACGATCAATGTAGAACAGAAGGCCTGCCCTCTACTTGTACCGCTGGCAGAAGAAGGGTGGATCGATAATGAGGTAGCCAAACAAACCCTGCATTTTTATTTAGATGATTTTGATGACAGCGGAATTCAATCACTTATTTTAGGGTGTACACATTATCCGCTATTCAAAGAAGTGATACCCAAAATTCTCAAGAACAGTGATATCGAGATCATTGACTCGGCCGAATCCATTGCGGAATCTGCTAAAGCTAAATTAGCAGAATTGGATCTTTTGAACACTTCCGGAGGGAACTTTCAGTGTTTTGTGAGTGACCGCCCGCAACGTTTTCATGAAGTTGCAGAGCGATTTTTAGGACGAAGACCAAATGGCGTTGAGGTGGTGGTGTTGGATTGATTTTTTAAAAGGTATCAGCTGTCAGACTTCAGCTTTTAGTCTTCTTAAATCGATCCATCGGTCTTTCGGTCCATCGCATTTCACAATCATTCCAACTTGAAATAGCCGATTTATTTTCTACATTTCCGGATCAACCCTCATTAACCTTTCATGCCATGAAAATCATCCTTCTACTCCTTGGAATGGCTATTTCTACGTTATCGCTCTCTGAAGTTCCGGATCCTTCTCCCAAAACCACATTCAACATTAGCGACTACACCTGGCTGGTGGGCTCCTGGACGGGCGACGGTTTTGGTGGCATCTCCCACGAAACCTGGGCTGAACCGGTGAATGGAACTATGATGGGCATGTATCGCCATATAAGTAAGGGAGAAGTGGCCTTTTATGAATTTATGCTGCTGGATGAAAACGGCATTCAGCTAAAACACTTCAACCCTGACCTTACCGGCTGGGAGGAAAAAGACGACATGATGAAATTTAATATGATCCAATCCTCAAAAAATAAAATTGAGATGGAAGGATTGACCTATGAACGAAAATCAGATACAGAGATCGAGATCCGGTTAGTGATGGATCAAGGAAGTGAACCCCATACTGAAATATTCACCATGAGGAAAATCATCATTCCTTAAAATTTTTGCAGACTATTTCTTCAGCAAGTCTCTGATCTCCATCAGCAACACTTCCTCTTTGCTAGGTTCAGCAGGTTTGGGAGCCGGCTTTTCCTCTTCCTTTTTCATGAAATTATTGTAGGCTCTTACCACCATGAAAATAGCTGCGGATACGATCACAAAAGTGATGATGGTATTGATGAAGGCCCCATAATTAATGTTAATAGCTTCCAGTGTACCATCTACCAATGTACGCTCAGCGATCTGAAATTTAAGTTCTGCAAAATCGACCCCGGCTATTAAATAACCCACCGGCGGCATGACAATATCATTTACAAAGGATTTAACGATAGCCCCAAAATAGGTGGCCATGATCAAACCTACGGCCAGTTCAATTACATTACCGCGCGAAACAAACGTTTTAAATTCTTGAATAAGTTCTTTCATGTATTCTCCTGATTTTTAAGTGTTTAACAATATCATCATTGCTTAAGCTAACAGCAATAAAGCCCTTTGAATATTTATTCAATCCTTCATGAGGTTTCATTAGCCTCTTTACTGCTTCTGCTTTATCTTAGGGCCAATAGATAAATTATCAATAAAATTATCCTATGAAAACCATTGCCCAGCTCACTTACATTCCATTATCCCAAGACGATCCAAGAGAAAAAGTTCAGGAATTGCTGGAGCACCTCGCTCAATATGATGTAGAAATTGAAGTTGGCTATCTTTCTACCACCATCATCGGAGCACCTAAAGTAGTTTTTGAAGTTATCGCTGATCTGTATGATATCATGTCTATGGAAACAGAGAAATTCCGGTTCCAGGTTGATCTGCTCAGCCCTTCTAAAGAATAGGAATAAGGTTTTAGGTATTAGAATTCTAAAACCTGATACCTAAAACCTAACACCTCGTATCTATAATAGCTTCGAAGCCAAGTTCGCCAGATCCGAGCGCTCCCCTTTTTCGAGATTGATATGCGCATACAGATCATGATTATGCATCCGGTCCACTAAATAGCTGAGTCCATTGCTTTGGGCATCGAGATATGGCGTATCGATCTGGAAGATATCCCCGGTAAAGATAACCTTGGTGTTTTCGCCCGCCCTCGTGATGATGGTCTTCACTTCATGCGGAGTCAGGTTTTGGGCCTCATCAATGATAAAGATAACATTTGATAAACTTCGTCCACGGATATAAGCCAAAGGTACAATTCTTAATTTGTCAGTTTGCAGCATCTCATCAATTTTCTTGAACGGCTTGCTCGTTTCCTTGTACTGATTTTTTATGAAGCTGAGATTATCCCACAATGGCTGCATGTACGGATCGATCTTTTGGTTAGCGTCACCGGGTAAAAACCCGATGTCTTTATTACTTAATGGAACAATAGGGCGTGCCAGATATACCTGTTTGAATTTGCTCCGTTGCTCTAAAGCACTGGCCAATGCCAGCAAGGTCTTCCCTGTTCCTGCCGCGCCGGTTATGGTAGCACAAAGGATATTTGGATTTTGCAGGGCATGCAGCGCAAAGGTCTGTTCTGCATTTTTAGGCTGAATGCCATATGCATGCATTTTATCCACAACTTCGATCATCTCACTTTTGGGATTATACCATCCCAGCGCCGACGATCCGTGGCTTTTCATGATGTAGTAGTGATTGCAGGTTGGGTTTTCTTCCCCTATTTCTTCCGGAGATAATTTTCCTTCTTCATAGAACTTACTGATCAGTGCCGGGTCTTCGATCTCCAATTCGGTCTTACCGCGATACAAGTGTTCAATGTCCTTGATCTGTATGCTTTCATAATCCTCTGCTTCTAAATTCAGTGCCCGGGCCTTTAACCGCAGATTGATATCCTTCGAAACGAGGATCACCCGCTGATTCGGATTCTCTTCTTTCAGATGAAGAGCAGCATTTATGATGCGGTGATCGTTCTTGTCGGAGCCGTACACCTTTGTAGCATCTTGTGAGTTCGATCCCTGAGTTATAACCCGAAGTTTTCCATGCGACCGACCATTCAGCGGAATCCAATCCTGCAGCATATTGTCATCTGAGATTCCATCCAGATAGCGAATAAATTCTCTGGCATGCAGATTAATTACATTATTGCCCTTCTTAAAGGTATCGAGTTCTTCAAGAACCGTTATGGGGATTGCTACATCATTTTTTTCGAAGTTTCGGACGGCTTCATAATCGTAGAGCAGAACAGAAGTATCGAGGACGAAGATCTTCTTAGATTTCTTCTTAGGCATAGATGAGATGATTTAATTAGTCTTGCCATTTGCACCAGCCGGATAGATGATTGTGTATGAGGCTTTTGAAATAAAGCTAAAGCGGAACTCATTTGCAATGGGCAATCAGGATTTAACAGAGAATTATTTTGTATTGAAAGTTGAAAGGTGATGGGATATGTAAGTGAGGAGTGATAAAGTGATGAAGTAGTCTCTTTCCACTTTTTTTATTAAAATACTTTATCACTTTATCACTTTATCACTTTATCACTGAATTTCCATAAAGCTATCGAAACCGCCACTGCCGCATTCAGGCTTTCTACTTTTTCCTGGCCGGGTGCAGATTCAATTTTTACTTTTCTCCGGCTGGAATTCAAAAGGTTTTCATTGATCCCATTTCCTTCATTCCCCACAACCAAGATGGTTTTCTCTCCGGGTTTAACCGATCCCAAATTTTCTGCTCCTTGCCCACCATCCAGCAGCAGGATTTCCCAATCGGATCTTTCGAGCTCCTGAAAAATTTCTTCCAGCTCTCCGGTTAAAATGGTGATGCTTCCCGTGGCTCCCGCTGTACTTCGGACTACTTTGGGGTGATAGATATCCACGCTTCCTTTTCCTGCGATTAAAGCTTTTGCGCCAAACCAGGCCGCTGTCCTCAAGATAGTACCCATGTTTCCGGGGTCCTGAATGGCATCAGTCGCTACAATAACTCCGGTTCCCCCCGCCAATTCTTCCGGATCAATTTCCTCCGGCATCTTACAAACCGCCAATATCCCCTGCGGATTCTCCGTATCTGCCACTTCCTCAAAAATATCTTCTCCTAAAGTACAAACTACCAAACCCTTGAGCCTTTCCTCTTGAACCTTGAACCTCTCCCCAACAAACACCGTATCCACTTCTACCAACCCATTTTCCACCACCTGCTCAACCGCCCGCTCCCCTTCTACAATAAACCGCTGTTCTTTCTCACGATATTTTTTGCGATTCAATTTTCTAAGAAGTTTGATCTCGTTGTTGGATGCTTTTCTCATGATGTAAGAATACAGGATTCTTTTTTATTGTTTTCACTATTAATGGAATCACATTGGCCAGGCCCAAAGAATAGCAGGTACGGCAATCAAAGTAACAATTATTGACAGCGGAAGTCCAAGCTTCCAATAGTCTGTAAACTGATATCCACCGGGACCCATTACCAGCGTATTGCATTGATGACCAATTGGAGTCAAAAACGCACAAGTCGCTCCAATAGCCACTGCTATCAAAAGCGGGTCGGGTGACACTCCCAGATTTTTGGCAATATTGATGGCAATGGGAGCCATAAGCACAGCCGACGCTTTATTCACTAAATTAGCAAGTAGCATAGTTGTTACAAGTACAGAACCTACGATCATAAATGAAGACATCTGTTCACTGTATTCCAACAGTATATTGGAGATGATATCGGCCGTTCCGGTAGGTTCAAGCGCCTCAGCAACTGGAATAATAGCCGCCAAAAGAACCACAACCGGCCAATCCACACTTTGATACAGTTCCCTTAACCTCACAAACCTAAAAAGCGCAAATGTTGCTGCTGCTGCTGAAAGAGCCAGTTCGATACGTAACAGGTCTAAAGAGGCAAACAAAACGGCGGTTGCAAAAATCGCCAATGCAGCAAACAGATATCTTTTCTTATTGAAGAATATCTCACGGTCATTAAGTAACGTCAGGTTCAATTGCTGAAAAGTGTCATGCAGATTACTTTTTTGAATCTGGAAAAGAAGAACATCTCCCGCCTTAAAAATGATCTTTGGCAGTCTTCTTTTCATTCGCTTTCCTTTTCGGGCAACGGCCAGAAGGTTCACCCCATACCGCCAGCGAAGATCTGCTTTGCGTACCGTTTTATCTATAAGTAAAGAATCAGGCATGATCACCGCTTCGGCGATCCTGATCTCTTCGGAATCAATTCGATCTTCACCTGCCTTCTGACTCCCTTTTAACACCAATTTGTTGAACTGAAGAAACTTAGTCAATTCTTCCGGAGTAGCTTCAATGATCAGGATATCATCGTCTTGAATTTGTTCGTATCTGGATGGGGAAAGAATTCGTTTTTTATCCCTGACGATACCTGCAATTACTACGTCCGTCTCTTTTTGCTCACGGAATTCATCAAGCGTTTTACCGACTAGCCCATTTCCATGAGGCACCTTAATTTCTGTAGTGTAATCTTCGATACTGAAGACATCCTCCCGGGTAGTCTGCCCTTCTCTTTTGGGAACCAAAAACCTGCTTACAAAAGTAATGAACACCAGACCACCAACGGCTACCGGAATTCCTACCCACGCAAAGTCAAGCATTCCAAATGGTGAAACAGACTCAGTTTCCCGAAATCCGGCCACAATGATATTTGGTGGAGTACCGATCAGCGTGATCAATCCTCCCAAAAGAGAACCGAACGCAAGGGGCATCAGCAGAACAGAAGGAGGCCGATCATATTTTCGGGCGAGATGGATAGCTACCGGCATCATTAGTGCAAGAGCACCTACATTATTCATAAAAGCCGAACAAACCGCAACAAGTGTTGTCAGGGCAGCTGTTTGGATTGTCAAGTTCTGCCCTAGTTTCTCCAGCCAGTTAGAGAAAATATCCACTACGCCAACATTGATAAGACCTCTACTCAAAATCAAAACAGCCGCAATGGTAATCACCGCAGGGTGAGAAAACCCACGAAAAGCTTCGTCAGCAGGCACGATCCCAAAAACGGTCGCTGCTATAAGCCCAAAAACAGCCACAATATCGTAACGAGGCTTTCCGATCACGAAAAACACCATCATTACAAGCAATATAGTTCCGAGTATAATCTGGTCGATCAACTTTACATGGGGTTATTGTTAAAAAAATTCTCAACAGGCAAGAATACAGAACTCTGACTTCAGAATACAGAACTTAAAATGAATTCAGAGTTCTGTATTCTGACCCCTTACTTCCCTATCTTCATTTAAAATTCAGCTAAAAATTATCGTTATGGAGTTTCTGAAAACATTAGGTATTGAAGGCATTAATCCGGGCACCAGCACCGGCCGTAAACACATGGAGAGCAAGGAGACCATAAGTAGTTTCACTCCTACCGATGGAGAAAGAATTGCTACCGTTGGAGTAACCTCTCGCGAGCAATATGACCATGTAGTTGAAGAAGCTCAAAAAGCTTTTCAGGTTTGGAGCAAAATGCCCGCTCCCGAGCGTGGAGAAATTGTCCGTCAGATCGGACAGAAACTTCGTGAATACAAAGAGCCGTTGGGCAAACTTGTTACTTATGAAATGGGAAAGATCTATCAGGAAGGACTGGGTGAAGTTCAGGAAATGATCGATATTTGTGATTTTGCTGTGGGGCAATCACGCATGTTGTACGGAAAAACGATGCATAGCGAACGGCCCGAACACAGAATGTATGAGCAATGGCATCCGCTTGGAATTGTAGGCATCATTTCTGCCTTCAACTTCCCGGTAGCCGTATGGAGCTGGAATGCTATGATCGCAGCTGCATGCGGGAACGTGATGATATGGAAAGGCTCAGAAAAAACGCCTTTATGTGCCGTTGCCATTCAAAAAATAGTGGCTAAAGTTTTAAAAGAAAATGATCTCCCGGAAGGAATTTTCAACCTAATTACCGGCAACCGTCAAGTTGGCGAATGGATGACTGAGGATACCCGAATTCCTTTGATCTCTGCCACCGGTTCTATCCGTATGGGAAAAGAGGTTGGTAAAACAGTTGCTTCCCGCTTAGGAAAAACTATTCTGGAACTTGGCGGGAATAATGCCATCATCATTTCAGAAAATTCCGATCTCGAAATGGCCATTCGCGCTACCGTTTTCGGAGCCGTTGGAACGTGTGGACAGCGCTGCACAAGTACTCGTCGACTTATCATTCACGAATCCGTTTATGATAAGGTGAAAGAACGATTGATGAGCATTTATGAAAAAATCACTATTGGAGATCCGCTTAAAGAGGGGACGCTGGTCGGCCCTATGATCGATCAGGATGCCATCGATATGATGCAAAGTGCCCTTAAAGAAATTGAGAAAGAGGGTGGCAAGGTAATCTATGGAGGAAAGCCTTTGGATGAAGATGGATTTTATGTGCGTCCTGCTTTAGCTGAAGTAGAAAATCATTATAACATTGTACAGGAAGAGACTTTTGCACCTATCCTCTACCTCATGAAGTATAAGACCACCGAAGAAGCTATTGAGATGCACAACGGGGTGAAGCAGGGGCTCAGCTCTGCTATGTTTACCCTGAACATGCGTGAAGCCGAACGCTTCTTAAGCGTTGGCGGATCGGATTGCGGAATTGCCAACATCAATATTGGAACCAGCGGTGCAGAAATTGGCGGAGCATTTGGCGGTGAGAAAGAAACCGGCGGCGGACGTGAGTCCGGCTCTGACTCCTGGAAAGCCTACATGCGGCGACAAACCAATACCATCAATTGGGGTGATTCTTTACCGCTTGCGCAGGGTATTGATTTCGACGTTTAATTATTAAAATACGTAGGGACGCAAAATTTTGCGTCCCTACATTATTTTTACCTCGCTCCTACGCTCTGCGTTGGAGCGGAATTAGGTTTAATTATGCGTGATCTCTGTGCCTAATACTTTTAGAAATTCCGCCAGCCATTTTTGGTGTCCGGGCCATGCAGGGGAAGTTACCAGATTTCCATCTACAACAGCTTCAGTTGGGGCAACTTCTTTATAATTTGCTCCGCAGGCTTCCATCTCAGGTCCACAAGCAGGATAAGCAGTCAATGTTTTTCCTTGTATGCCACCTGTTCTGGCAAAGATCTGTAAGCCATGGCAAATAGCTGCAATTGGTTTATCCTCATCAAGGAAATGCTTCACTTTTGAAATGACCTCATCATTTAAACGCAGGTATTCCGGAGCACGTCCACCCGGTAGTACCAGCGCATCGTAATCAGAAGGGTTAGCTTTATCAAAGTCATAATTCAGGGTAAAATTGTGGCCCTGTAGTTCTTTATAGGTTTGGTCACCTACGAAATCGTGAACAGCTGTTGGACAGGTATCTCCCTTTTTCTTATCGGGACAAACCGCATGGACTTCGTGCCCAACCATCTGCAACGCCTGAAACGGCACCATGATCTCAAGGTCTTCTCCATAATCTCCAACGATCATCAAAATTTTCTTACCATCCATAAGTGTACTCCTGTTTATTTATGATTGTAGTATTACAATGGATTTCAGGTTTAAAAGGTTCTTTTGTAGATTTCAAAACATGAAACTTAACGTACCCACAGAGGAAGAGCACAAAAGAGATACAAGAAGAAAACGGATTCATGGCATGCTCGGTCTTCTTTTTGGATTGATCTTCTTTGGTATAGTCGGGACTAAAATCTTCAGATACGGCTTTAATGAAGTTGAGATCTATACCTGGATCGCTCTCGTATTTGGAATAGTCTCTTTTACCTGGATGGCCTGGAAATTCGGGGATGAATTTTGGTCAACTCTCTTTAAAAATTAAAGGCATAATAAAAGCCCTGCACAAATTAATGTACAGGGCTTCAAAATATTACCTTAGGTGAATAAGCTTTAGATCATCGTAGCAATTACAAGAGCTACAACTGACATCAGCTTAAGCAGAATGTTCAGTGATGGTCCTGAGGTATCCTTGAAAGGATCTCCAACCGTATCACCGACAACACCGGCTTTGTGAGGCTCGGAACCTTTTCCATACTCAACACCGTCGATGGTCACGCCTTCTTCGATCATCTTCTTGGCGTTATCCCAAGCTCCACCGGCGTTAGACTGGAAGAGTGCCATCAGAACACCTGCAGAAGTTACACCTGCAAGAAGTCCACCAAGCATTTCAGCACCAAGTGTTGGGCTGTCGCTGATAAATCCGGGAACAAAGCCGAAAAGTAC
>Ga0136557_1000300_pt1 | contig 40152 bp, 38 predicted proteins | sample AntRauTorckE6832_FD_104796 | JGI IMG/M metagenome (GOLD analysis project Ga0136557, IMG submission 104796) | Saline lake microbial communities from Rauer Islands, Antarctica - Metagenome Torckler E6 #832 | ecosystem: Environmental > Aquatic > Non-marine Saline and Alkaline > Saline | place...
ATCATTTTGAGAAAGATCCCGATGACCGATTTGATATCGAATAATTAACCGGCTTAGCCGGTATTGCCGGACTTGCAGTCCGCGAATTTAAACCCACCTACTTGAAGTAGGTGGTTGTTTAGTTTTGCGACCATGGGTTTCAGGCAGGACCTTTACTTGAAGGGCTGAAAATAACGTTGATGATATCGGGAATAAGCCTGGTATTTGCCCTGATCATAGGTATTGTCACCGCCTTTCTCAGGCTGTCCCATGCTCCGGTGGCCCGCCTGCTGGCACGTCTCTATCTCGAGACAACCCGCAATACGCCGCTGCTCATTCAGATTTTTTTTATCTATTTTGTCCTCGGTCCCGTTCTTGGCCTCCAGCGCTTTCCCTCGGCTATTCTGGCCCTGAGTCTTTTTGAAGGAGCCTATGTCTCCGAAATCATCCGCTCAGGCATTCTTTCCATAGATTCCGGGCAAAAAGAGGCCAGCTTCAGCCTGGGGCTGAACAACTATCTCACCTATCGCCTCGTTATATTGCCCCAGGCCATCCGCAACACGTTACCGCCGCTCACCAACCAGGCAATATCACTGATCAAAGACTCCGCCCTTGTCAGTACCATTGCCATTTACGATCTTACCATGCAGGCTCAGATGATTATTGCCGAAACCTTTCTCACCTTCGAGATCTGGTTCACCATCGCACTCATGTATCTGCTCATCACCATAACCCTGTCCTGCATTGTGTCCGTAATGGAGCATCGGCTGCACAATGCCGGGCAATAAGACAATCCCTACCACCACATTGGAGGAACCCATGAAAAGATTACAACACCTCGTCCTGCTGGCCACCATACCTTTGCTATTCCTGTTCTTTGCAGGATTAGCCACTTCTGCATCGCTTCAGCAGCAACTGGCTCAGGAAAGCACCATCGAAAAAATCGTCAGGCGGGGTGTTATTAAAGTCGGTATGGATACGTTTTTGCCTTGGGCCATGAAAGACAAAAACGGTGAATATATCGGATTTGAAATAGATGTTGCCAGGAAACTGGCCGACGACATGGGGGTCGATATCCAGTTGGTCCCCACCAAATGGGCCGGAATCATCCCGGCACTGCTGACCTCCAAATTTGATGTCATCATCGGCGGTATGGGCATTACGCCGCAAAGAGCTCTTAAAGTAAACTTCACCATCCCCTACGAATACTCGGGCATGTCCATTGTTGCCCATAAGGAAAAAGCCGCCGGTTTTTCCTCTCTCGAGGATTTCAATAAAGCAGATGTCGAGATAGCGAGCAAGCTTGGCACCACGGCTGCGGCCGCCACCAAAAAATTCATACCCAAGGCAAAGGTCCGCCTCTATGATGATGAGGCCCAGACCTACCAGGAACTGCGCAACGGCAGGGTCCACGCTGTTGTCGCTTCGGCACCCCGGCCCGCCTTTGAAGCCATAAAATATAAAGAATCGCTATTTCTTCCCCTTGAAGATACCTTCACCAAGGAACCTATTGGTTTTGCCATCAGAAAAGGTGATCCAGACACTCTGGCCTATTTCAACAGCTGGATACGCAACGCCCGTCTTTCAGGCTGGCTCAAGGAAAGGCACAACTACTGGTTCGGCACTCGGGATTGGGCCGACCAGATTGAATAACGCGTAATCACGGCATCAAAGGCCACCACTCCTGAAGAGCTCGGGCCCGGCTCTTCAGGGACAATGAACACCTTTTCCGACGTTTCAAACATCTACCTTGCAAAGAAAACTCGGCATTCTTGATTATATCACCTGTCTTGGCATCCTTGCCCTGTTCGGCTTCATTCTGTTCCGCCTGGGATACTCTCTCAACTACAAATGGAACTGGTCCATCATTCCGACCTACCTGGTGAATGTCGATCCGCAAACCAGGGCCTGGACAAGCGGTGTCCTGCTCCAGGGACTCTTCACCACCATTAAACTCAGCATATGGGGAACGCTTTTGGCGGCATTGCTGGGCTCCATTGTCGGTCTGCTGTCAATTTCCCGCAAACTCTTCCGCAGGCTGTGTGCCAAGACCTATGTCGAAAGTATACGCAACATTCCCGCACTGGTTCTTGTTTTTTTGTTTTACTACTTTGTCAGTGACCAGATCATGCCGTTTCTCCATATCGACGAGATAAGCTGCTCACTGTCAACAAAGAATGACAGCCTCTTTGTCCTGCTGTTTTCCAAGCCTGAGACAATTCGTCAGTTTCTTTCCGGTGTCATTACGCTGGGATTATTTCAAGGCGCCTACATTGCCGAGATCGTCAGGGGCGGCATTCAAGCCATCGACAAAGGCCAATGGGAATCATCCTCGGCCGTCGGGCTCAACAAATGGCAGCAGATGCGCCTGGTTATCCTGCCGCAGGCCATACGTAACATGCTGCCGCCGCTGGCCAATGAATTCATCAATACCATCAAGTACTCCTCAATCGTTTCGGTCATCTCCATCCAGGAACTGACCTTCCAGGGAATGCAAGTCATGGCCTCCACCCAGGTGACAATCGAGGTCTGGTTGACCATAACGGCTATGTATCTGATACTGTGCCTCCTGCTCTCCTACTGCGTTAATATGCTGGAATACAGGTTGTCACGGTATAAACCGTAGCATTTTTTCACCAGGCGATACACATGAAAACCTCATCTTTCTCCCCCCCTTTCGCCATTGTCAATATCCGCTGCTTTATCGCCTTTCGGTTCTTTTTTAACGCCCGATTTTATTATCCCGTTTTTACTATCCTCTTTCTCGACTATGGACTCACCATAGAACAATTTGCTCTGCTCAACAGTGTCTGGGCTGCCACAATCGTGCTGGCCGAAGTCCCCTCGGGAGCTCTGGCCGATCTCATCGGGAGAAAACCCCTGCTCCTGACCACATCACTGTTGATGGTCTGTGAAATGCTGCTGCTCAGTTTCGTGCCGCTGGACAATATCACCCTGGTGTTCTGGGCCTTTCTTCTCAACCGGATCCTCAGCGGACTGGCCGAGGCCATGGCCAGCGGAGCCGATGAGGCTCTGGCCTATGATTCCCTTGTGGAACAGGGCGACAAAAATGACTGGCCTGTTGTTCTCAGTGTTATGATGCGCGTTAAATCATTGGGCTCCATCATCACCATGAGCCTCGGCGCTTTGATCTATGATCCAGCTATCGTTAACAAGGTCACCCATTTTTTCGGCTCCACCGCGACTCTCTCTCAACAGACGACCATGCGTTTTCCCATCTACCTTACGCTGGTGCTCGGCATCCTGTCCTGTATCACAACAGTTCTTATGCAGGAGACGAGACAAACGGAAACCACCAGGGAGCCGGCCCGCAGCCATCTGCAGAATGGTGTTCATGCCCTGAAATTGACATGGTCTGCCGGAGTCTGGATCATGAAAACCCCGTTTGCCCTGGTGGTGATTCTCTTCGGCATGGGATTTGATCACATCCTTCGCCTTCTTATCACCATGACCAGCCAGTATTTTCGCCTGATTGATCTGCCGGAGGCAATTTTCGGCATCATAGGCGGTGCCATGGCCATTGTCGGCCTCTTCATTCCGAAGGTGGCGGAAAAGATGGTCCAGCGCTACTCACCGTTGCAGAACATGCTCTGGTTAAGCGCCATCAGCCTGGTGGCACTTGTCAGCATTGCGGCCTATATTCCCTACTGGGGCATACTGCCGATTCTTCTGGTATCATCGGGGATCATGCTGACGGCGTTTTTCACCTCTCACTATCTCAACAGAATCGCCGAATCGCACCAGCGAGCCACCATCCTCAGCTTTAAGGGCCTGGCCTTTAATCTCGCCTATGGCTTGATTGGTGTGGCGTTTGCCGGGCTGATGAACGCTATCCGTGAACACAACCAGGCCCTCGCCCCCGGGCTCAGTGAAAAAGCCCTGGAAAATATATCATTCCAAAGCGCCACTGCCTGGCTGAGTCCCTACACCCTTATGGTCATCATCGTAATTATGCTCCTGGCCCGCTACCTGCTGCGCCATACGACCGTTCATAGACATGCGGGGTGAAAGAAGCAGTGGTCCGGCACCATTGCCATCTCCTCCATGTTTGCATGGCCCAGGGTTTTTGCTATACTGAATTTTGAGGAAATACTGCAGGAATCGCCATGCCCAACATAACTCGATGCTCGAACATCGCCCATCGCGGAGCACGCAGCCTCGCACCGGAAAACACCATGCCGGCATTTGCCAAGGCCCTGGAAGTCTGTGCCGACGGTGTGGAAACCGATGTCTCCGTCAGCGCGGATGGTGAGCTTGTTCTTGTCCATGATACAACGCTTACCAGAACCACCAACGTTGCCCGCCTATTTCCGGGACGGCAGCACAACTTTCTCCATACCTTCAGCCTGGAAGAGATTCAGCGCCTTGATGCGGGGTCCTGGTTTATCGACAGCGATCCCTTCGGGACAATACATGATGGCAGTATCCCCATGGAAGAGGTGCAGGGCATGGCCGGCACAACCATTCCCAGGCTCGAGGAACTTCTCTCTTTCATCAAAGAAAACAATTGGTTTATCAATATCGAACTCAAACCTCTGCCAAAGGTGCCAAAGGCTCTTGCCTCTTTTGCCCTCGTCGAAACAACCCTTGCCCTGATTGAAGAAACGGGCCTGACACCTGCACATTTTTCCATTTCCTCCTTTCATCACCCGTTTCTCCGGGAGGTCCAGCAATTACGCCCGGACATCGAGGTCAACGCCCTTATCGGCGGCACAACCGGCAAAATGCAGCACTGGGGCAACTACGACTTTCCCGTCTTTAACGCCAATGTCCGTAAAACCAACGCCAGGCAGATCGCCAAAGCCCGACAACATGGCTGCCGTATCAACCTTTACACCGTCAACGATCCAAGTGAAATGGCGTATTATATGGCACTTGGTGTGGAAAAGATCATAACCGACTACCCGCAACTGCTCCATCACCTTCTCGCCGGGCAAGACCGCGTAGAACAATGCCGTGAAGGTCCACGATGAGTACTGTTATGGAACCAATAGGGAACCAATAGCTCTACTTCAAACGTAACTGCTTATGGGGGAGGCGACGTAATTCAACTAGCCCCGGCATTTGTAACTGCTTGCAGGGTGCCGGAGATTCTCGCGATCAGACTGGTGAAGCGTATTTGTCATACGTAAGCCAGGCTGATCGCGGGGGGCCCTGGTGTCCTGTGAGCAGTTACCTTCAAACAGATTGAAGCCAGAAAAGTGTTCCTGGTAAATGTTGCAACATATTTCGCAAAAATATTTTACAGTGGATGACGGTTTGCAGAATGGCACCTTCAGAATCCTTTTATTTTAATATATATTGTACAGTTACACCATATCATTTGATGACGCTGCTTAACACTTTATATGTCGTTGGGGACCGTGGAACACGCGAGGGGGGTGGACTTTTTCACAAGAATTCTGTATGTTCTTTTGTCTTGTGGCGAGAAATTATTCTATAGGCCACCATGAAAAATGGCCCTTTTCTCCAATCTCTTCGTTGCACGAGAAAATTTTATCCTCGAAATATCAACTATATGTCTCCGGTAAAATTCCCTCACGCGCCTCGACCTTGGAGAAAAAATCTCATTTTTCAAGGTAGCCTATATGACAAAAAGTTCCTGGTCGGCATAGTACTTACCCATAACTGTCGCCGGGTAATCAAAGCGGATTATCGCGATAATCTTAAGACACACAAGGAATGCGAAAAAGCACTGGACCACTACTCCTCATCGTTCTCGGCATACTGCTTCTGCTCTCCAACCTTGGCATCCTCCCCTTGGGAGAAATCAAGGCGGTGTTGAAGCAATGGTGGCCACTCCTTCTTATTATCATTGGAATTATACAACTTCGCGGTTCACGCTGAGATGTGAACTCAACTCTTGAACCTCTGGTGATCGAGCTGCTACGTTTACGCATGCTGCATGCTTTTCGCTGCAACTGGTATTGGTGTACTTTTTTCCCTCTACCACACGGCTTCCAGCCGAGGGCGACAGACTAAAAAACACAGAAACACGAGAAGCTATAAACCACTAATTCTACACTACAGGATATTATGCAAAGCTTTAAAACACATTGCGCACCACTGCTGATAGGCAGCCTCCCCATCGACAACCACGACAGGGCCATGGAGCTTATTCTCCAATCAACTCCCCAAATACCACTCTGGCCGCAGCTGCCATGCTACAAAGAAGAAGGCATGGTGCAGCAGTTCATCCCGGGAATGCCGGGGCTTGATGTTTGCGATGACACTCTGTTTGTCAATGGAGAAGGTGAAGACTTCGATGCTGATTTTCTCGCCTTCTATGAAGACTATCTCATGGCCACTGAAGGCGGCGGAAGCCTCGATGATAGCCGTTTCTGCCTCACCACCGAAACTGCCAAAGGCTTTTTTGCCTTTCTCAAACACACCGAAAAAATCAAAGACAGCCTCACCGGCTTGAAAGCACAGACCACGGGGCCATTTACCTTTGCCACCGGGGTGGTCGACCAGAACAACAAGGCTATCTTCTATAATGAACAGCTCAGAGATGCGGCAATCAAGCTTCTGTCCCTCAAGGCCAAGTGGCAGATACGCAAGATGAAGGAGATCTGCCCCCAGGCTATCATGATTTTCGACGAACCCGCCATGGCGGGATTTGGGTCATCGGCCTTTATCACCATCACCCTGGATGATATCAAAGCCTGCTTTGGCGAGGTTTTTGACGCCGTCCACGAAGAAGGAGCAACCGCCGGTGTCCATGTCTGCGCCAATACCGAGTGGTCTGTCCTCTTCGATGCCGGGGCCGATTTAATAAGCTTTGACGCCTATTCCTATTTCGACAAATTCATCCTCTACCCCGATCACCTCAAACGATTTTTTCACGAAGGCGGTATTCTGGCAAGCGGCATCGTCCCCACCACCCCTGAATTTATTGACCAAGAGGACGGCGACTCGCTGACCACCAAATGGATAGAACAGGCGGCGGAACTGGAAAAGATCGGAATCCCCATGGAGCAGATTCTCGAGCAGACCCTGATCACGCCGAGTTGCGGCACGGGCTCGGTTTCTCTCGCCTATGCTGAAAAGGTGATGAATCTGGTCAAAGAGGTTTCATCCAATATCCGAGAGAAATACAACCTTTGCTAATGTTATGATGGCAAAGCGCTTTTCCCATAGGACCGGGCCAACACGCCCGGTCCACCATCGCAAATGTTGCCTGCTGTTGCCCAAAAATATCGCTTGAATTATTGCCATGCGTGTTGAAAACTACCACTCCGACACCCTGCATATCGACTGCTTTGCTCCGGGCAAAAACGAGGCATGGTGTATCTATGGCTCCAACCGCTCCGGCATTGACAGCTTTATCGGGCTGCTCGCCGGAGAATCAGAGGGAAAAAACCGCAAGTACTCCGACAAAACCGCTGTAATAACCTTTGCCGGACAACAGGAACTCTTCGAGGAGGAGCTGCGCCGCGACAACAGTGACTACCTCGACCGTCTCGACCCGGGCACCCCAGCTCATGCCTTTATCAAACATCCTGAAAAACACAACGATCTCATCCATGCTTTTGACTTACAGAACTGCATGGAAAAGGGATACCGACAACTTTCATCCGGTGAAAGCAGGAAACTTCTTCTGCTTAGTGCGTTGTCTCGTAATCCGGAAAACCTCATTATCGAAACCCCCTACGACGGTATCGACCGCCAGGGATGCCGAGAACTCGACCGCATTTTAGCGGAGCTTGTCAACCATGGCCTGCGAATGCTGGTGACAGCAGGCAACAGAAAAGACATCCCCCAGTGGTGCAGCCATCTGGCGATTCTCCATGACGGCCGGTTGCTGTTTCAGGGAACACGACAAGAAACCCTGCGCCGCTATGAAGCGAGCGGACATGCGGACAGCAGCCCGCAGCTGCGACTGCAGACCAACCAGAAAACAGCCCCCCCCGCCGCCAATGAGCTCATCCGCCTGCGAAACGGTTTTGCCAGATATGGTGATATTGAAATCTTTCACGGCTTGGATCTCACCGTCGCAACCGGACAACACACGCTTCTCACCGGCCCCAACGGCAGCGGTAAATCCACCCTTCTCCAGATTATCAGTGGTGATAACCAGAACTGTTATGCCAATGATTTATGTATTTTTGGCAGGAAACGAGGCAGCGGCGAGTCCATCTGGGAGCTCAAATGCAAGATGGGCATCGTCAGCCCGGATCTGCATCGTAATCATTATATCCCCGGAAATCCGATGCAGGTAGTCCTTTCCGGCCTATTCGATTCCATCGGTGTCTACCGGCAATACACCTCCGCCCAGAAACAACAGGCCCTTAGCTGGCTTGAAATGTTGGGTTTGCAGGACAAAGCGTACCAACCTTTTCGTCGGCTCTCCTACGCCGAACAGCGTCTCTGTCTCATCGGCCGGGCACTCATCAAAATGCCATGCCTGCTCATTCTCGATGAACCAACCCAGGGGCTCGATCAAGGCAACCGTGACAGCCTGCTCGATTTTCTGGAAACCATCGCCGGGAAAAACCTCAGTACCATCCTTTACGCCAGTCACAGAAGCGACGAATACCGATCGTTTTTCCGGCAGCACATAGACCTTGCCATCCTGTAATGGCTCATTGCCTAGCCAATCCGATGATGGTAGTGTCTCCTGCTGGATAATCATCGAACAATCCCTTAATTTCCCTGGAAAATTACAGGCATGATATGGATAATATCTTTAAAACGTTACCGGATACACTCGAAGAGGAACTCGCTGAAACTCTCCTGCAGCACGCAAACGTGCGGATTGAAAAAATTGTCTCCAAAGGACATACCTCACCCGAGACGGGATGGTATGACCAGGAAGAGCATGAATGGGTTGTTGTGCTGCAAGGTGCAGGAACCATTCTCTTCCGGGATGGCCGCAAGGTTGCCCTCGAAAAAGGCGACTTTATCGACATTGCCCCCCATGCACAGCATAAAGTGTTGTGGACCGATCCCACTGATATGACAATCTGGCTCGCAGTATTTTATAGTCCACGCTAGGATACAGCGAAGGGTCCAGGGATGGATTTATTTTTCGTAACTACTTATGGGGGAAGCGAAATAATGTAACTATTCCATGTATTTGTAACTTCTTGCAGGGTGCCGGAGATTCTCGCGATCAGACTGGTGAAGCGTATTGGTCATACGTATTGGTCATACACAAGCCAGGCTGATCGCAGGAAGATCTGGTGCCCTGTGAGCAGTTACTATTTTTCATATATTCCAACAGTGGGGGCTTGACCCCCGCCACCGGCGTCTTACTTTTTTAATACGATCACAAAATCACCAGGAGGGAACATTATGGCCGGAGGCTGGACAAGTGACGGGGCCGTGCAGGACCAGATTGATGCCAGTGTTGAAGACGCCGTCAAACTGGCAAGGAGCAGGCTCCCCGAGGGGGAAAGCGCCACGCATTGCGATGAATGCGACACAGCCATCCCCGAAGCCCGCCGCAGGGCAATTCCAGGTGTTCGCCTGTGCATCAGCTGCCAGTCGGAACTGGAAAAAGAGCAACATGGTGCAAGCGGCTTTAATCGACGCGGCAGTAAAGACAGCCAGTTAAAGTAACGGTACTGCATCACTTACAGGGAACCTTCTTATACAGAGAGAAATATATGGCACCGCTTGAAGTCTTTTCCGATTACATTTGACCCTGGTGTTATTTCATTACCGGGAGTATTGAAAAACTGCAAAAAGAATACGGAGTGGAAGTACAATGGCGTGCCTTTCCCCTGCATCCCGAAACACCCACGGAAGGTATGCTACTGGAGGACCTTTTTGCCGGCACCTCCGTTGATGTGCCGCAAATGCTGAACCATCTTGAAGAGGTTGCTGCCTCACTCAACCTCCCCTTTACAACTCGCCGGAAGACCTATAACAGCAGGTTGGCCCAGGAAGTCGGGTTGTGGGCCGAAAGCCTCGGCAAAGGCCACGCGTTCCATATGGCTGCCTTCCACGCCTATTTTGCTGAAGGGTGCAACCTCGCCGACCACCATATTCTTGTAGATATCGCCGGCAAAGCCGGACTCGATGGTGACGCGACCAGGGAGGTTATTAAAACCCGGTCCTTCAGCCCCCATGTTGACGAACACTGGCGCGTTTCCCGGAAGAAAGGGGTAACCGCTGTTCCCACCTTTATCATCAACGACAGATCACTCACCGGCGCCCGCCCTTTTAACGACCTTCTTCACCTGGTCCGCGAAGCGGAAAACAGTGAGAGATAACAACTGTATCACCGTAGATTTCCCGTAACTACTTACGGGGGAGGCGACGTAATGTAACTCCCCCCGGCATTTGTAACTGCTTGCAGGGTGCCGGAGATTCTCGCGTTCAGACTGGTGAAGATTATTGGTCATACGTTTTGATCATACGTATTGGTCATAGTCAAGCCAGGCTGATCACGTGGAGCCCTGGTGCCCTGTGAGCAGTTACGATTTCCCTTGCACGTCAACAGCAACAGTGTATATTCACCGGTGCGCAAAGTATATATTATCCGGCACTGTCAGCGGAGTTTGGCTCTTGCCGTAACGGGTGCCTTCAACTGTCACCCAACACCCTGCCACGCTCTCCATGACAAGACTCCAAGCCAATCTTTTGCTCCTCCTCACCGCCTTTCTCTGGGGGTCCACATTTGTTGTCCAGCAGGTTGCAACCGGTGGGCTCGGTGCCATTATGTTCACCTCCGCCAGGTTTTTCATGGGCGGCCTTGTCATCCTGCCCATCGCCTACATTCAGTATAAGCGTATCCAGCGCAGCCAATATGTAATTACTCGAAAGCACTGGTTGGGCATGGTTGTCACCGGCTTGGCACTTTTCTGTGCCGCTGTTTTGCAACAGGTGGGCATCTTTTATACCTCGGTAGCCAACGCCGGGTTTCTCACGGCACTTTACGTACCAATGGTGCCTATTTTTGCCTTTTTGGTCTTGAAGAGCAAAATTCACTGGTCCACCTGGCCCGCCTCCATAGGATGTCTTGTCGGCACCTATGTCATGAGCGGCGCTCAGTCCATCAATCTCAGCGCCGGGGATATGTGGGTCATCGCCAGCGCCTTTTTCTGGGCCGTTCATGTCCTTATGGTAGGATCCATGGCCACCAGAACCCAGGCGCCGCTGGTTGTGGCGGCCGTTCAGTTCATGGTTTGCGCCGCCGCCGGTCTGGTCGTCGGCATCATTGTTGAACACCCCAGTCCTGCCGATTTCAATGATGCGTATTTCGGCATATTCTATGCCGGTATTCTCTCCGTCGGCACCGCCTTTACCCTGCAGGTTGTAGCTCAGCGCTTCAGCCCGGCACCCGATGCCGCCATCATCCTCAGCGCGGAAACCGTCTTTGCCGCATTATCCGGTTTTCTCTTTCTCGGCCAGGGACTCTCCAATGACCAACTCACCGGGGCTTCACTTATTCTTGCAAGTATCCTCATGGTCCAGCTCCTTCCGCTGTACAACGGCTCTAAAGCAGGCACACAATAAGAAGAGCCCACTATTCTTCGCCCCTGTTTCTCCTCACCTTTTTATTAACCAGCTTCGAAGTGGCTTTCATCTGGATAACAGAGCTCCTTCTCCGCGCAACCGGCATTTGCAGTCTTTCAATTAAGTAATTCCTGTATTTCGTGAAAAAACTTTGCTGTTATCGGTTAGAGTGTATGTTATGGTTCAAAATACAGCAGCACATTCTTCCGCCGGAGAACGACCATGCCACCGACAAAACCTCAACAAAGGATGTTGCAAAAAGTAGTTTGTATCACCGCATTATTTATCACTGCACTCTTGTATATCTGCCCAACCCCGCTATACAGCCAGGCAACCCCCCTCCGCATTGGCGCCACCATCTCCCTTGAAGGAAAATATACTGAACTGTCTTCCATGGTGCGCAGCGGCTATGAACTGTGGGTCAAACAGATCAATGACGACGGCGGCATCCTCGGCAGAAAGGTGGAACTGGTCTTGTATGACGACAAAAGCGACGCCGATCGGGTCGCAGCATTCTACGAAAAACTCATCACCGAAGACAAGGTGGATCTGCTTCTCTCTCCCTACGGCTCAACCCTCACCATGGAAGCAGCCAGGGTGAGTGATAAACACGGCTATGTCCTGCTGGCCGCTTCCGCCTCTTCAACAGAAATCTGGAACCAGGGCTTCGACTCCGTCTTCGGTGTCTACAGTACAGCCGATCGCTGCTTCATCGGCTTTCTCGACATCCTGGCCCGCCGTGGTCTTGAAAAAATCGCCATTGTTCATGCCGGTGCCACCTTCCATGTTTCGGCAGCTTATGGCGCGGAAAAATGGGCCCGACTTTTTGGCCTGGATATTGTGTTTCGCCGCCAATTCACCAAAACTCCGCAAGAGTTTCCGGAAATTCTCGACCAACTGGACAAATACAAACCGGACGGCCTTGTATTTTCCAGCTATCCTCCCAACGGCTATCGTTTTCTCAAACTGCTGGACCAAGCTTCGTTCAAACCGCCGGCCATCGTTATGGCCATAACCCCTGCTCTTCCTGGGTTTTACACCCGCGCCGGCACTATTGCCGAAGGCATCTTCGCTCCCTCGCAGTGGGAGGCTGATGAGCGCATTCCATTTCCAGGAACCAAAGACTTTATACGCAGCTTTACACAATTGACAGGCAAATCCCCCTCCTACCAGGCCTGCGCATCGTATTCCGCCTGCCTGATACTCGAACGCGCCATTCGTCAAACAGGTGAAATCAATCATTCCCACATTCGTGACTATATCGCCGCACTGGATACTATCACCATCATGGGACGCTTCAAAGTCGATGAGACCGGCATGCAGGTTGGCCATAATTCTTTTGTCGTCCAATGGCAAAACGGCAAAAAGGAGATTGTCTACCCCAAAAAGATGAGTACCGCCACCGCCAAAATCGTAGCGCGTGATCACCAGCATCAATGAAGATCAATCTCTTCAACAGCCTGCTCTGGCGCCTGCTCTTCCCGGTGATCCTGTTTGGTCTGCTCCTTTCCCTGATGCTCAACTTTTTCCTCATCCCACCACTGCTTTCCACCATCGAGGCTCGCACGGATAAAACCATCAGCCATACAGCGGCGCTTGCCATTTCCGCCTGCGACGAACGTTTTCGCGACATGCTTGACCTTCGCCTGGAAGAAAATGAGGAGATGAACCAGGCATCTCAGAGGGAGGCCATTGAGGAAATCATAGAGATCCCAACTCTTTTTCCATATACCAAAATGCTCATTATCGATAGCAGCGGCACCATCCGGGGAAGATCCTTTGCCCTTCCTCCGAACGGTAATGACAATCTCCTCCAACAGCTTGAAAAAAGTGAGAAGATTGGCGAGATCTCAACGACTTCTCTCTTTGGCCGGAAAGTCTACCTCAAACATGAATATTTTCCTTTCTGGCGCTGGCATATCGTCAGTTTTATGCCTGAAGATGGTTATTTGAAACCTCTTCTCATGGCCAAACGGATTGTTCATTACAGCAACTTCGGCACGCTGGCCGCCGTGGTCACATCCTTTTTTCTTGTTTTTCTTCTACGTATTAACCGTCCTCTGCAGCGTATCATCAGTACCACACAGGAAATTCAAAAGGGAAACCTGGATAAAGTAAACCTGCACGGCAATGATGAAATCGTCAGGGTCGCCTCCTCGTTTGACAATATGGTCGACACGCTCAGAAAGGACCGTCTGGAAATCAATCGAATTCTCAAGGAGCTCGGGGAATCGGAAGAAAAATACCGGATTCTTTCTGAAAACTCACTGACACTGGTGATGGTCGCCAACAACGAAGCTTTCCAGTATATAAACAGGGCGACAGCAACATTTTTCGAAATGTCCTACGAAAGCCTTATGGCCAAAAACCTTTCTTCACTGTTCAATGATGAGCAGGCCAGAATCCTGCGCCAGTGCATCACTGCACTCACTGGGGGAGATTCCGCCAGGGAACATGTCGAACTGCAATACCGGGCCCCTTCCGGCCGGGAAAAATGGCTGGAAATGCTCGCCACCGTCATCCCCTACCAGAGCGCACCATCTATTCTCTGCCATTGTCTGGATATCACGGCAAGAAAGCATATGGAAAAAGACCAGGAGGCCCTGCGCCTCAAGGCTACCAGAGGGGAAAGGATGGAAATGCTCGGCACCCTCGCTGGTGGGGTAGCCCACGACCTCAACAATATCCTGGGTGGTGTCGTCAGTTATCCCGAACTTCTTCTCCAGGGACTTGATCCAAACGACCGCCTCTATGCGCCCCTGCAGGCCATCCATCAATCAGGGATCAAGGCTGCGGCAATCGTGCAGGACCTGCTCACCCTGACCCGCAGAGGTGTTATCGTCACGCACATTATCAATCTCAAAACCGTCATCGAAGATTATCTCACCAGCCCAGAGCATAAAAAACTTCTCTCCTATTACCCTCATCTCACCATCCGATGTGAAATTGATGAAAAACTCCTCAATATCCAAGGGTCATCTCATCATCTGTCCAAAACAATTATGAACATGGTCCTCAACGCCGCCGAAGCCATTCCCCAGGAAGGCGGCAATCTCTTGATCACAGTCAAGAATCAATATATTGATTCCCCCATGACCGGCTATGAAGAGGTGATTGAGGGAGAATATGTCGTTGTTGCGATCAGTGATGACGGCAAGGGCATATCAGCGGAAGACCTCAATAAAATTTTCGAACCCTTTTATACCAAGAAGGTCATGGGACGCAGCGGAACAGGGCTTGGCATGTCCGTTGTCTGGGGAACCGTTAAAGATCACAAAGGCTACATCGAGGTAACCAGTAAAAAAGACAGAGGAACAGCCTTTACCCTCTACTTTCCCGCCTGCAGAGATGAGCTCCCCCAGGAAGAGCCTCCGACTTTACCTCGACTGCAAATGGGGCACGGTGAGAAAATACTGGTGGTCGATGATATCGAGGAACAGCTGATTATTGCGACATCCATTTTGCAGCGACTGGGCTACACTGTCGAGACAGCAGTAAGCGGCGAGCAGGCCGTAGAGATGGCGGCGGAGGCGGATTACCATATCGTTATCCTGGACATGATCATGGATCCCGGAATGGACGGTCTCACCACCTACGCCAAAATGCTCGACATCAACCCCTCACAAAAGGCAATCATTGCCAGCGGTTTCTCCGAAACCTGGAGGGTACGACGTGCCATGGAACTGGGAGCGGGCAGTTACATCAAAAAGCCCTATACCATTGAGGCTCTGGCGGCGGCGATACAAAAAGAATTGTGAACACCAACAACGTTCAGCTCGTAGTGCGATGGGCAAGGACATCACATGTTGTTTTCTATCTCGAGAACACATGCAGGAAAAAGAGATGGAAGACCAATCAGCAGCCACATCCCGAGATTTTCTTTCCAATGAGTTGCGTAATCCAGGAATTGATGATAAGTGCTGCGCAACCGCAACCCTCATCGGGGTTGACATAAATCGCTTGAACCGGACAATTTACGGCACAGGCTCCGCATTCGATACATGCCCCTCGATCGACGATCTTTGCCTTGTCTGCCTCAAGTTGAAAAACCCTGTGTGGACAAACAAGAAAACAGGCTCCACAGCCCACACACAACTCAACGTTGAGTTGAAGTACGGGAAGTTTTTCCAGATAGCGTAACTTTTTCATAGCATTAAACAGTGAATGGTATAACCACCCAGAGAAGGAGGGCGGTTGCAGTTAAAATGACTTGAAACGGCAGACCACGGCGCATCTCATACTCGACACCAGTCAGTGAAGTAAATGGTGTGGAGCCTGTGAAATTCATCGCCATATACGAGCCCAGTGCAGTAATCCAGAGTGAGAGACTGGCGGCCTCCATGATGGATGCAGCAGAATAACAGAAGAGAAGATAAAGAGCAGCGGCAATGAGTGAGACAACCGCACCTTTCAACCAGAATTGTCGGAAGGGTATCAATGGCAGAAGAAGGGGGGTAAGAATTGCGCCTGATACAATTGCAACCAAAGTGGTTAACAAAATCAGCCGGCCCCGTGAAAGGGCGAAATCAATGCCATACCCCTCCGGGGTGATTCCTGATATCAGAGTGGCACCCAAAAGTGTCAGGAGCAGCGGCTTGAGAATGAGCTGCAATTCAACTGGTATGAGTGTTGCCCGTTCTGTAAATGAAAAGGTTACAGTGCGCTTGTCGTCATCAATTTGTCCGTTATTTTGGAGATATGCTGGAAGATCCCCTATGCGGATCGGTCCGAATTGGCCACGGAATCCACATTTCTTGGGGAGTCGGTAGAGAGAGACACCAACAGCTGCCAACTGGGGGATGATCAGATTTCTATGACTGACCAGATCTTTAAGGTTTGTCCGTAGCACCTGGTAGCCAACCTCCTCGGTAGAAAAAGTACCCTTGCCCGCAGCGCACCAGACATTTATACCACGGGTATCTACCACAAGAAGCCAGACAGCGAGTCCATGCAGCTCTTTTCTCACATGGTCAAATGTAAGTTTATAATTTGCCGTGACGACAACAGGGGATTGGCTCTCAGGAGTTCCAACGGCATAAAGGCCTGGTGTAACCTTATAGTTGTTTCTCGCAAATCCGGTCCGAGCCCCTAATGTGCCGAGAGTATCTCGCCATGACAGTTGTGTGCTCACCTGAGGAACCCACCCAGCCGGAGTGGAAATGAAACCGATGACAAAAGGGGAGAGTGTATACCCTGCAAGTTCATGTTCCCCTGACCGGGGATCAGTTTCCGGGCCTCAGCACGGTCCTGAGGGAAGTTCTTCAGGTGGTTGTACCCGAAGTGGAGAATTGCTCACGATTGTGTGGGTTTCTTGTAGCGGTTGAATTATTTTTTGTGGATCTTTCACGAGCTGTCGTTTTGATAATGGAATCATGTCTTAATAGATACCTATCTGGTAACTGCTCACAGGGCACCAGGGCTCCCCGCGATCAGCCTGGCTTACGTATGACTAATACGCTTCACCAGTCTGATCGCGAAAATCTCCGGCACCCTGCAAGCAGTTACAAATACTGGGGTTAGTTACATTACGTCGCTTCCCCATAAGTAGTTACACTATCTGTATAGTACTTTAACGAAATTAAAATTTCAAACTCCGCTGAATTTGTTTTGTAAAACGCTGAAATAAATTATCGAGCAGAGCTTGCGGAAAATTTAGGGAGAGCGTACAATCCGATGTGCTATCATCCACACTTATTCCTCTTAATATTCCCGCTAATTTCGGTGACGAATAAGACGTTCTTTGGAACAATTAAGGATAAAGGACAATGAAGAAGTATCAGATACCGTTTGCGCTGGTCATCTTTATGGTTTTGTCAGTTATCAGCGCCTGCGATAACAAGGGAAATAAGCCTGCAACTGTTACCAGTGAGAAGATAAAAAGTATCAAGGCCTGCCAACTTCTCACTCAGGATGAAGTCGACAGCCTGTTTGCCGTATCTCCTGGTCTTGGAAAGCCCGATTCTCCAGCTCCTTTCGTTCAGGGGTGCGTCTGGCCCGCTGAAGGCGCTCCAAAGCTTATACTGCAAGTGCTGCCCGCACCGGCAAATGTGCGGGACAGTATCGATCCCGGCAATGGATATCGAATGATCGAGGTGGATGGGCTGACCGGGCAGGCAGCGGCAGCCATCCAGCAAACCAATCCAGACTTTGGCATCACCGAAGGCCTGGCAATTTTCGGCATTGCCAAGGGTGACTACATGCTGACCTTGTCTCCGACCGGATTGGATATCAAAGAAGGATCACCCCAGTTTGAACTACTCAAAAAAGCTGCCGACAAGGCCATACAAAAGCTATAACAGATTCTCTCCCTTAACACCTTTACAATTGACAATTACCACACTATAGTTTTCCAGGCTGCTTGCGCACATATAAAGCACCCGGAGTCTGCGCTTACCTCTAAACAGTTACGGTTCAGGGTAAACTGCTGGTTTTTAGCTCCTGGCTGAATCATTACCTTTATTCTTTACATATTCCTCATTATAGTCATTTCTGTTGATCTTTAAAAAATTGCCTTTATATCGAAGAAGAGTTCATGAAAATCTCCATCGTAAAACTATACCTCTATATTATAGCTGTTCTCATGCTCATGGCTCCAGGCAATATGTGGGCCCAAAATGCACCCACATCTCCAATTGAGCCGACACTGACAAGAGCTGTCATGTGTGAGACGATCGAGAAGTTTCAACCAGTGAATCAAGCCGTTGTTTTTTCAATTGATCTTGATCGATTATCCTGTTTCACAGAGTTTAATCCGGTACCAGAGCAGACGGTAATTTATCACCAGTGGTATCACCGTGGGAGGCTTATTTCAATTCAGCAGCTTACTATCAACCCTCCGCGCTGGTCGTCGTTTACAAGCATGCAGCTACGAAAAACAGATAAAGGTCCGTGGCAGGTAGATATTACCGACAAAAACGGTAAGATTTTTCAAACTTTACGATTCAGCATAACGGACTAATGACATGGAATCGCTGCTGAACTCTCTCATTACCCTGCGCTGGCAGGACATCCTGGATATTCTGATAAACAGCTACATTTTCTTTAGACTGTACATACTTTTCAGGGGAACCAATGTAATGAGAATGCTGCTGGGTATCGGCTTGCTTTGGCTGCTGAAGCTGTTGTCAGCAAACCTTGGAATGATCGTCACCAGTCTGATGATCCAGGGCATTATTGCCGCGGCCGCTTTGATTGTCATAATCGTGTTTCGTAACGAGATCGCTGCTGTCTTCAAGGTTCGAAGTTTACGATCCTTCTTCTGGGGTATACCTCAACGTCAAATCCAGACACCCATAAATATTATTGCGGAAAGTGTCGAAGAGCTTGCCACCCGTAAACTTGGGGCGCTGATCGTCCTTCCCCTCAAAAAGGATATTGACGATGTAGTACACGGCGGAATTCTCTGGCAAGGGAAAATTTCGCAGGAAATGCTTTTAAGTATATTCTGGCATGGCACACCAGTTCATGACGGTGCAATCGTCATTCAGGGAGACCAGGTCCTGAAAGTCGGGACAATTCTGCCGCTTTCCAAAAAGAGTGACCTTCCTAATCATTTCGGCACCAGGCATCGTGCCGCAGCAGGACTGACCGAACAGACCGATGCCCTGGTAATTGTGGTTTCCGAGGAGCGCGGCGAGATCACGGTATTCAAAGATCAGTCGATCATCAATATCGATAACAGATCTGAACTGCTTGAGGTGCTGCAGAAGTATACCGGCACCACAACCGACCAAACAGAAAACAGGAAACAACTGCGCGAGCTCTATACGGCAGCAGCACTGTGTCTGATTTTTATTACCGGTATCTGGTTGAGTTTTGCGCGGGGACTTGAAACGTTTATGACTTTGGAAGTTCCGATTGAGTTCATGAACCGCGATCCTGATATGAAAATTTATTCCGCATCCGTCGGCAGTGTTAAGCTTCAGATCAGCGGATCACGATCTCTTATAAAGACAGTGACACCAGATCAGTTAAAGGTCAAGCTCAACCTGGAAAAGGCAGTAACAGGAAAGAATGAGGTTCCAATCACCAGCGAGAACATTGTTTTACCTCCTGGTGTCGACTTCAAACAGGTGGAACCACATTCAATCACGGTAAACATGGACATACCTGTGCTAAAAGAACTGGTCGTTCAGCCCAGTTGGACTGGAAAATTGCCGACCAAATTCATCATGCAGAATGCTTCAGTAACTCCTGAAACGGTAACGGTGGAAGGCGCCAGTCTCGCTTTTAAGAATATCCGCAGCATGTACACTGAAGCAATTCCGCTTGACAACATAACCGCCGACGGCAAAGTAACCGTCGGCCTCATGCTCCTCCCCTCAGCGTTAAAAGTGGCAGATGAGTCTCAAACCAGCGTTGAAGTAAGCTATACAATCGTTCCCCGTCCAACTGCATCTGTTCGGGAAGTGGAATAGCTGATAAGTCATCGCTTTGTACATTTGGTGATCAGGAAAAGAATTGTGAGCACCTTTTGCGCCACAACCTACATATTTCTCGGCCGATAATCCTCCTGCGAAAGCTCCGAGGCCATCTCTTCAATGAGCCTGCCGGCCTCAGCATCCTCCTCAAAAACGGCAATATGGAACAGCGCATCACCCTGGTACACCAGGGGCAATTCCAACCGTCCCAGAATTATACCGGAAACCGGTGCCGTGACGTCATATTCCACCTCACCATAGGGATCGGATACAACGCCTATGCAATCTCCCTTGCCGACCTGTGCACCGATGGCTACCCGCTGGGTGATAATCCCGCTTATCGGCGCCCTGACCCATTTTGATGTACTGGTATGGAGAACAGTGCGTTTACGCCTTTTGGCCTGACGCGGCAGCATACCAATCTCATGCATCACCGAAATAATGCCGCGAACCCCGGTACGAATGGAAAACTCATCAAAACGAAGGGCCTCCCCGGCCTCATAGAGCAAGACAGGCACCCCCTGCTCCGCCACCGCCGCACGCAATGAACCTTCCCGTGTTTTGGTATGAACCATCACCGGCGCCCCAAAGGCTTCCGCCAGCCTCCGGCCCTTGTCATCATTAAACGAGGCGCGTATATGGGGCAGGTTAAAACGATGATTGGATCCGGCATGGAGATCGATCCCGTGGGTGCAGCCCGCAACGACCTGTCCCATGAACAGATCCGCCAGACGCGATGCCAGCGAACCGCTGGAGCTTCCGGGAAAACTCCTGTTCAAATCGCGCCTGTCCGGTAAATATCGCGACTGGTGAATGAATCCGAAACTGTTGACAATGGGAATGGCAATCAGGGTTCCCTTCAACTTGGCCAACACCTTGCGACGCAGAAGACGTCGTATGATTTCAACACCATTGATTTCATCGCCATGCATGGCGGCAGAGACAAAAAGCCGGGGTCCGCCACTGCGGCCATGTATAACAGTGGCGGTAAGATTCATGCCGGTGTGAGTATAAAGATCGGCCATGGGCAAATCAACGGTCTTACGCTGTCCCGGCTCAACTCTATTATCGCCTATTATAAATGGTTGCTGCTTCACCCTTTCCCCCGCGTCTGTGTTTTTCCCGGCTGGGCCTTACGTTCGACATATTCAGCAATAACCCGGGCCACATCCTTACCGGTGGACTTTTCAATCCCCTCCAACCCTGGAGAGGAATTGACCTCCATAACCACAGGGCCATGATTTGATCGCAGAATATCGACACCTGCTACACTGAGGCCCATGATTTTGGCTGAGCGCACTGCCGTTGAACGCTCTTCCGGCGTGAGCTTGGCCGCCGAAGCCGTACCACCGCGATGGATATTGGAGCGAAACTCTCCCTCTGCCCCCTTGCGCTTCATGGAGGCGACAACCTTGTCCCCCACAACCAGGCAGCGTACGTCGGCTCCTTTGGCCTCTTTGATAAACTCCTGCACCAGTATCTGCGCCTTGAGACCGCGAAATGCCTCGATTATGCTCTCCGCTGTCTTGTGTGTCTCGGCCAGCACCACACCGATTCCCTGGGTTCCTTCGAGCAGCTTCACCACCAGCGGAGCACCACCGACCTGGTCTATGAGATCTTTTGTGTAGCGGGTGGAGTGGGCAAATCCGGTGACCGGCAGACCGATTCCCCGGCGAGACAGAAGCTGCATGCTGCGCAGCTTGTCACGTGAACGACTGATGGCAACGGATTCGTTGACACAATAGACGTTCATCATCTCAAACTGCCGGACAACCGCAGTCCCGAAGAAGGTGACGGAAGCCCCGATTCGCGGAATAACGGCATCAAAATCCCGCAGTTCTTCACCCTTATAATGGATGGTCGGCCGCTGTGAGGCAATGGTCATATAGCATCGCAGAGTATCGATAACGCGGACGCTATGGCCGCGAGCTTCAAAGGCTTCCACCAGTTTCCTGGTTGAATAGAGTTCCGGATTTCTCGAAAGTATTGCGATATTCATATTCGGGCCTTCGTATAGATTTTTTTTGATTTACGACCACCGACAAAAGAATCCGACACATCAACAACAAACCTCTGTGCCAGGGCGCTACGACCTAACAGCATTCGAAAGCGCATGTCCTCCCTGGTGGTCAGTGTGACTTCAATGGGCCATCGCATTCCCATAAATACGACATCCGTCTCAATGACCAAACGTTCCTCCCGGTGACCGCCGGAATCGGTAACAGTCCGTTCATCAACCACAAAGGCCTCGCAATGCACTTCGATATCACGATTTTTTTGCAATGGATACATGCCAAAGCGCACCTTTCCGGCTCCCTCCTCCTCAAAAGGTTCGATAAACGAGGTGTGTAGAGCGGAAGTGCGAGCGCCAGTGTCCACCTTCGCCTTTATGGCAGGTACATTGAGAAGGGGCAAAGCCAGCCATTCTCTCCACCCCATTCGCCGCAGTGCATACAGTGATGATTCCGTCATAAACCCTCTTTGGCCCATTATTGATTCTGATTACCAACAAAACTCAGCTAAATCGATCCACAATTTATTCAACACCTTGCTCATTGGGACAAAAACATAATCATTCTCGAAATGCAACTTTATGGCATAGATAAGAAAAGAGTCCAACCGTCGCCGGGAAAGGACAATTTTATCTGCTCATTTGACGGAGGCGGTTTGCACTTTGTTTCTCCCCTGTACCTTGGCCCTGTACATAGCTTCATCGGCACGCATTACCACATCCTCGGGACGCTCATCCTTTTTATAGACCGATATACCAAAACTACAGGTGCAGGTGCTGATATCACTGAATGCATAGGCCTCAATGGCTTTGCGCAGTTTTTCCGCAAGAATCCAGGCTCCGGATATGCTGGTTTCGGGACAGATCAACAGAAACTCCTCACCACCCCAGCGCCCCACTGTATCGATGCTGCGTACATCGCTTGCGAGAATCCCGGCAAGTTCACGCAAAACCTGATCACCGGCATGGTGACCATAGGTATCGTTGATTGACTTAAAGGTATCCACATCGAGCATGACAATCGCCACCGAAGCTGACGAGCGCGACGCTCTGCGGCACTCATTATCAATGATCATCTCAAGCTTCATCCGATTATACAGCCCGGTGAGGCCATCGGTTATAGAAAGTTTTTCCAGTTCAATATTTTTCTCTTCCAGATCACCATGGGCTTTGGCCAGGGCCTTGTTCAGCCGCGCCAGACTCCTGTTCCAGTACATAATGATACCAACGACAAGGGCAGCACCTGCAAATATCTGCCAGAGCAGTTTGCTGTCAAAACTGTGCTCAAATCGTATGGCAAGCCAATCCCGGGTGATACGCTCCATGAACTGCGGTGAAAAAGATGTCAGCGCCCTGTTGAGTATTGGTTGCAGTTCAGAAGCGTGACTGCTTATGCCGATATGAAGAAAATCCCGATAGGGTGTCTGCCCGGCAATCTTGAGATTATAGAGCCTTTGTTCATGCATGGTGTAGCTCACCATCTGCAGATTATCAATTGCCACGTCCACCTCTCCCGCGGCTACTGCGGCCAGGCATTGCTCCAAATCGTCCATGATGGTAAGTCGAATATCAGGTATATTTTGGGTGAGATACTGTAGTATAGGATTGCCTTCAACAACCGCCACTTTTTTCCCGGAAAGGGAGTTTATTTTGGCAATGTATGATACTTCATCGCGGGTAACCATAACGCTGACAGAATCAAAATATGACTTACTCAAAAGAATCGAACCGGAAGTGTCATCGGTCTTGCTGATTGCCGCGATGATATCACAATCTCCCCGAGTAACCCCTTCAAGGCTCTGTTTCCTGGTAGTTGTGGGAACGAGGGTAAGCGGCACACCGATTCTCTTGCCGACACTGGTCATGATCTCGGCCACTATACCGATGTGTTGTCCGGTGCCGTCGATGGCCTCAAAGGGCAACCGCCGGGGATCGGCGCACATTCGAATCTCCTTCCTGTCAGCCAGATATGCCTGCTCTTCAGGGGAAAGAGGAACTCGTAAACTTTGCGCGGCGCCATCCTCCGTTTCAAACCAGCGCGCATACAATGCAGCCTTTTCCTGCTCGGTCACGGCATCCATCGCCTTCTGCACGATATCCCGAAGAATGGGGCGATCTTTGACGGCACCGATGGATACAGGCGTATTTTCCAAATGAATGCTGTCCATTATGGACACACTGTCAAGATCGGTGAGGAAATGTTTGATAATGAGATGATCAAACACCGGTTTTTCCGCCAGAGCAGCGTCGACTTTCCCAGTTGAAACCGCCTTCAAACATTCGAGAATACTGTCTTCACTTACAACTTCGATGTCGGGATAATGCTCTTCAAGAATCTCCTGGTAATAAAAGTCTCTGGGAATCGCCACTCTTTTACCGATGAGTTGCTGTATGCTTGTTAGTCTCTCACCACCGCGTTTAAAGACAATACCTGAATAAATGGTAAAATATGGTTCGGTAAAACTGATTTTGCCGCGACGCTTGGGTGTTTCAACCACATCGACGAGCAGATCAATGTCGCCTGCCTCCAGCATGGACATAAAATCCCTCCACGTGGGACCGTTGACAAAATCAAGGTCTACCTGGAGCTTTTGCGCCAGCAGTTTCATATAATCGACACAAAACCCCCTGGGCTTGCCCCGGTGGCTGAAATTAAAAGGCGGCCAATTCTGCAGATTATCCACCTGCAGCACCGGATGCCGGCGCAAATACTCTCTCTCCCGCCTGGAAAGTTCGGGAAACGGCTTCTGCTCAACAGAGATCCAGCGCTGTGAAAGCGCCACCTTGTCTTTTTCGGAGACGCTATCCATGGCTCTTTGCAAAAGATCCCTGAGTATTTTCATATCGTTGCGCACACCGATATATAAGCCCTGAGGCCCGAGCCCTGGTGCGTGGCTTTCGCCTATTATTTGGAGATCGGTAAAAAAACGGGTGGCGATAAGGTAATCTACAACACCGCGATAGCCGATATAGGCATCGGCCTTGCCATAGGTTATGGCTTTGAGCGCTTCCAGCGGATTGTTGACTTTATGCAGTTGAATTTCAGGAAAAGAAGATTCAAGCACTTCCTCCTGAATATAGCCTTTGGCCACGGAAACCGTTTTACCCGACAAGCTTTCAAACGATGAGATGGTTGTATCGCCTCGCCTGGTGATGATGACATAGGGAAGGGTAACAAAGGGTTCGGTGAAATGCATGAACTCGTCACGGCCCTTGGAATACCACAACGACGGTAGCAAATCGATGTCCCCCCGGCGAAACATGTCCAGAAGTTCTCCCCAGGTGTGACCATTGACATACTCAAAGGATATACCAAGCTTGCGCCCTAGAAGCTCTAAATGGTCAATGGCATAGCCTTTGGGCACGCCGTGCTCACTAAAATCAAAGGGAGGCCAATCATCCTCATTGCCGACACGGATAACGGGATGGCTGCGAAGAAATCGGCGTTCGTCGGCGCTCAAGCGAAATTTCCGTTCCTTTGCCTGTTCGGATGAATATGCCACTGATTCGTGGTCATCAACCTCGGCATGGGCCAAAAAGGCGGTGCAACACTGAAAAATCAGGACCATGGAAAAGAGAGCGCTCCACAACCGGAGAAGAACTCTGCCGCGTCTTTGGAGGAGGAATGTAACCATGTAGGTTCTATGAGACTCAGTATTACAGGCGGAGGACGTTGACCAGACGACAACATATGTACGTTCACTACAGTATACCTACCATAGTATATCCAATATAGTATGTCCACTATATGGGATTGCGCTGGAAATACAAAAATGTATTTTAGCAGATTTGCAGAAATATTGCAGTACTCCCTGAAAAGCAGCTGCGCACCGATGGCTCAAAAGAAAAAGCCCTTGGAATCAATATAGTTCCAAGGGCTCCCAGCTTTTTCTCTGCTGTACAATGCAAAGCTATGTCGACAAGGCAGGCGCTACCCTGCCATTTTCAAGCCATCCACTCCGCCACGGGAAATTGCCTCACGGCCCTTATAATGTCGAAAAATATCCCGCGGACATTTAGCAACACAGGCCTCTTCACAGCTCGACCCATATTCAATACAGCTTTTATGGTCAATTTTGATGATGTTGTCCTCATAGGCAACGGCATCGGCTGGGCACGCCTTAACGCACAGTTTACATCCTATACAGCCAACCTGGCAGACCGCCTTGACATTCTTCCCGAGATCCTTGGTGGAGCACGGTACATACACGCGGGCGCGCAGGGTCTGCAGCTCGATGATGTTTTTCGGACAGGTCTTCACACAAATACCGCAGCTCACGCATTTATCCGGGTTGACTTCCGGAAAGTTTTCAACCATTTCGATGGCATCAAAAGGACATGCCTGGGCACATTCACCAAGCCCGATACAGGCATACTGACATGAAGACGGTCCGCCGAAACCGAGGTTTGCCGCGGTACATGAAGCAAAGCCAAAATATTCATGCTTATGGCTGACTCTGCCTTCCAAGCGTGAGCAGCGAACCAGGGCTATCTGGTCTTCAACCGCCGTCATTTTTTTGCCGGTGAGCTCGGCCACGGTATTGGCCACCTTCTCTTTCCCCGGAAAACAAAGATTAGGGGGAACATCCGGGTCATTGACAACAGCAATGGCGTAGCCCTCGCAACCGGGATAACCGCACCCTCCGCATTGAGCCAGGGGCAGCGACTCCAGTACCTCTTCTATCAAGGGGTTAACCTCGACGGCAAACTTATGGGCCGCGATTGCCAGACCTATGCCGAAAAATAACCCGATACAGCCAAGCAGCGCTATACCGCCAAGTGCTAGTTTAAGTAATGCTGGATCCATTGTTTTCTCTCAATCCTGAAATGTTATTGTGCATTAAAACAGTTTTAAACCGGAAAAGCCCAGAAACGCCATGGCAAACTGCCCGGCTACTATAAAGGCGATGGGCAGCCCCTGAAATGTCGGGGGAATCTTGGCCAGACGCATTCGCTCGCTCACGGAACTCATAAGGTAAAGGGCAAGCAGGAAACCGCCGCCGGCACCGAGCGATAACATGAAGGTTTCAAAAAAATTGTATTCGTTGCTCGCCATAATAAGCGGCACCGCGATGACAACGCAGTTGGCGATAACCAGCACCAGAAAGACCCCGAAGGAGTTGAAGAGAACCGGGTTGACCTTTCGCAGTATGGTATCGATGGCCTGAACAGTGAGCGACGTCAAACCGATAAATACAACAATCTGGAGAAACGTGAGATTATACGGTTTAAGGACATACTGGTAGAAAAACCAACTCATTATGCCGGTGGCCACCATAACCAGGGTAAAAACGACCCCCATGCCTTTGGCTGTCGTCTTTTTCTTGGAAGTTCCAAAAAAGACACAGAGACCGAGATATTTGGTAAACACAAAGTTCTTTATTAACAGTGAGCCGATAAGCACAGAGAACAAATAGCCCAGATACGACTTCGACACTCTGAAGATCTCTTCGGCCTTCCCGCTGATCCCTTCGATTTTGACAACATGGGTCTGGGTGGTATTCAACGGCGCGGCAAAACGCAGTGAAGCGCTCATATTATCCGGTGCCAAAACGACCTCTTCCAGCTTGAGCCTGATATCAGGATCGTTTTCTTCAAAGACGGTGTAATTATCGGTATTCTGTACTGCTTCGCCATCCACGGGAGTGGAAAATTCGACCATGATCTCATTGTCATCGCCAAAGCTGTTATCACTGATTATCCCGGCAGCCTGAAGAACAGCAGGCAGGAATAACAACGCAAGAGCAGCTCCAAGTATTCGTGACAGTGCTTTGCCATTCATCATTTTTGCCCCTTCGATCGTTTATACGCAATTTCGATATAGTTAAAAAAGGCCATCATCAATCCGACCACGAAAAATCCGGCACTGGGCAGAATGAAAAACAACAGCGGTTTGAATCCTAAAACATCATAGCCGAGGATGGCACCGGAACCGAGCAGTTCCCGGACAAAGCCGATAACCACCATGCCCACTAAAAAGCCAAGCCCCATGCCAAGACCATCCCAGAACGATGCCTGAACGGGTTCCTTGCAGGCAAACATCTCCAGCCGCATGGTGATAATGGCAAAGGCCACAATAATTTTCACAAAAATTCCCATCTTGGCATAGGCCTCAGGCAGAGCTGCGGCAAGTGTCAGATCGATCACCGTCACCCAGGTTGCAATGGTCAGGGTATACGTCGGTATCCTGATACGCGGGTGGATAACGTTTTTGAACAACGAGATCGTTACACTTGAAAAAACCTGGACAAAAAGCACGGCTATGCCAAGCATGACCCCGTTCATCACGGTTGTGGAAATACCAACCGCTGGACACATTGACAGCGCCAGCTTAAAAATCGGGTTTTCAGCCAGAATGCCATTGGCAACGAGCTGAAAATTCGTTTTATCATTCGCCACGATACAATCCTCTTTTGGTGTTTAAAATGACACTGCTATTTGCTGGTTATCAATGACGGAATCCAGCACATTCACCCGGTAGGCAAATTTTTTAATCATTCCCTTCAATCCCTCGGTTACCGCAACGGTTGAAATGGTGGCCCCGGTGAGGGCATATATATCATCACCTCTATGCTGCTGCATCACCTTCTTGACGGCCTCCGGTGGGATATCGACTTCAAGGGCCTTGAGATAATCCTCCGGAATGGGCGACTTGACGACTTCAAGGTCCTGGACCACCTCAAAGGATTTCCCCTTGAACTGGTTCTTGAAATAGGGCTTCTCGATTTCGCCGCCCAATCCTGGATCTTCTTCATGCTCCAGAACCTCGAATCCAATGATGGAAAAGTCGCTGTCAAGCGCCATCATCACAGCAATATGCGTTTTAAAACCGGGAAACTTGCCGGAAATCAGATAGGCGGAGCGAACACCGTCGCGGAAAACGATTTTGAACTGTTCGGCAAAGCGCATCTCGACACCCTGAGGCAGAACAGCAGAGATGCTTTGATCTCGTTCCTTGGCGCCGGCCGCCTGCTCCGCGGTTATATCAACGCGGTATTTCTCGGCCAGATTACCATCAAGATCGAGTTGCAGGAAACGATACCCGCCTTCTTTGCTCTCTTGCCGCGGCATGAGATACCCGATAAACTGATCACCGCCGCGGGAAAGGACATAACGATAGGCGGTCTCCATGGTCACCGATTCCGGAACTTCTCCTTTAAAGCCCAGCAGCGAAAACGCTACACGCTCTTCTTTTACATGCTCGTTATGCTTCTTGGCCTTGTTGGTGAGGACAAAGGTGGTTCCCATAACCGTTCCGGCAAGCACGCATGACAGCGTCAAACGGAAGATTATTGTGAATATATCTTTCATTTGGCACCTCCCTGGGGCAGCGCGAATCGTTTCTGCTTGAACCAGCCGTCAAAAACTGTGCTTAACGGATTCATTAATAAAATGGCATAACAGATTCCCTCGGGATAGCCGCCTTTAAGCCGGATCAATACTGTCAGTGCGCCGATGCCGAAACCATAAAGAATCTGTGATTTTTTATTAGAGGGGCTGGTAACATAATCGGTCGCCATGTAAAAGGCTCCAAGCAGTGCGCCACCTGAAAGAATGGACAGCAAAGGATCTCCGGCAAAATAGCCTTCCCCACCGAAAATCCAGGTGAGAAGAGCAATTGTGCCGAGCAGGGACACCGGAATGTGCCAGGTGATATACCCACGATACAAAAGATAGGCACCGCCCAATACTATGAGAAACCCCGAGGTCTCGCCAATGCAGCCCGGCCGCCAGCCAAGAAAAAAGGTGGAATACAAACTCGCCCCTTCGCCAAATTGCGAGGTGAAGGCCTGCATACCCTGCTCCTTCATCACCGCAAGGGGTGTTGCCGTGGACACTGCATCCATGGAGGAACCAAGATAGGAGAAGATGGCACCGGCCTCAATAGGCGCCAGCCAGGCAGATGTCATGGCAACCGGAAAGGATGCCAGTAAAAAGGCCCGACCCAGCAAAGCGGGGTTGAAAAAGTTATACCCGATACCCCCCAGGATATGCTTGCCGATATAAATGGCGAACACTGCTGCAAGCACCGGCAGCAACGCTGAAACCCCGGGAGGAATGACAAAGGCGATCAGCAGCCCGGTGAGTACCGCACTGCCGTCTCTAATTGTCACTTCTCTACCCAGTGCCTTTTGACTAAGCGCCTCAACCACGACACAGCTGATAACGGAGACGCCGGTGATGAACAGTACCTGGATGCCAAAAACAAATACCGACAGGAGCAGCGGCGGTATCAGACAGGCCACCACGGTCCACATAATTTTTTCAACCGAATCATTGCTCTTGATATGGGGAGAAACGGAAACTTTCCATACCCCTGGCTGAGCAGATGAAAGGGCTTCTTGCGATTGTTGTTCTGTCACGTCCTTTCCTCAATACCTTGTTTATAATTGTCGATTTTATACAAACTCTTTATATCACCCTGCCTGCTATTTGCGCTGCGCCTTCATCTTGGCCAACCGAACAAACTGAACGAGTGGTCGCTTCGCCGGGCAGACATATGAGCATGACCCACATTCAAAACATTCAAACACGCCGAACGGTTCGGTTTCCTCGGCATGATTAGCCTCGACATACAGGCCGATCTCTTTGGGCTCCAGTCCCATGGGACAGGCATCAAGGCACCAGCCGCAACGAATACACTGAGAGTGTGGTGTTGTATCAATTTCTTCGTCGGTGAGAAAAAGCACCGAAGAGGTCGTCTTGGTTATGGGGATATCCAGAGTTGAAACGGCAAATCCCATCATCGGACCCCCCAGAACAACCTTGGCAAGCTCAGGTCTGGTACCGCCGAGATAGTCGGCAATATCACGCACTCTGGTTCCCACTTTGACGAGCAGGTTGGCACTTTGCTGAATCCCCCGGCCGGAGACGGTAATTACCTTTTCATAGAGCGGTTTATCAAGCACAACAGCATCGTACACCGCTTTGGTGGTGGAGACATTCTGCACAACCACCCCCACGGCAGAGGGCAGTGCATAACCTGGTACTTTCCTGCCGGTAAGCGACTGAATGAGCTGCTTCTCCGAGCCTTGTGGATATTTAACCTCCAGCGCTCTGACCTCAATATTATAGAACGATTCCGCCGCCTTTTCGGCTGCCGTGGTAAGAGCGCTAATGGCATCGGGCTTGTTGTTTTCAATACCTACCAGACAGTTGGAAATGCCAAGAATACGCAACAATACCTTGCACCCCTCAATGATTTCATCGGCATGTTCACACATCTGGCGGTGGTCCGCGGTGATGTATGGTTCACACTCAGCACCATTGATAATAAGGGTATCCACAGGGGTATTTTTCGGTGGTGCCAGCTTAACGTGGGTTGGAAAACCGGCTCCGCCAATTCCGATAATACCACTGTCTTTCACCTTTGCCAGAAGATCCACTGCCGTCTCATTTTGCCAGGCCCTGCGCTCATACTGCTTGGGCGGAATCTCCTGGTCCACGGAGATGGTGATTGATGGCACAGTGACATTGACGGGGTGAGCGGAGGTGCCAAGAGTTTTCACCTTACCGCCGGCAGGGCTGTGGATCGGCACGCTCAAACCCTTGCCGGCATCTCCTATCACGCCTCCCTCCTCAACCTCGGCCTTTTTGGCAACGACCGGCGTTGAAGGAGCACCTATATGCTGGCCCAGAATCAATTCAAGTTCGGCCGGCACCGGCATAACATCGATCGGCTTGCCGGCGGTCAGGTCCTTGGACTCAGGCGGATGGACACCACCTTTTGGAAATGTAAATAATGTTGTCATAATTCGAACATTGCTCAGTAGTAACTACTTATGGGGGAGGCGACTAATGTAACTACCCCCGGTATTTGTAAGTGCTTGCAGGGTGCCGGGGATTCTCGCAAGCGGACTGGTGAAGCGTATTGGATACTTACGCCAGGCTTATCGCGGGAAGATCTGGTGCCCTGTGAGCACTTACACTCAGTAAAAATTAATGGCCTTGCAGGCAGTTTGTTTCACAGGAGATGCAGCACCATTTTTCATGACTGTATCGCTATTCAATACCTGCAAAGTGCTTCATAAACTGAATACGCTGCAGAGTGGATTCTTTATCACCCTCCTGATACGCCAATTTACCGCGAAACTCCGCGATGGAGGCAAAAGAATGGCGCTCCATCCACTCCTGCAGTCCATTGACGAGTTCATTGATATGGGGAGCACCATTTTTGTAAAGTGTTGAAACCACCTGTACCGCCGTTGCTCCGGCCAGCAGCTGTTTGATGACCCCCGAACTGTCATGAACTCCGGTGGATGCCGCCAGATCGCTCTCTATTCTCTGGGAAAGCAGCGCTATCCAACGCAAGGGAATGGAAATGTCCTCCGGTGTTGAGAAAACCGGAGCCGCGTGCACCGTCATTTTCTCGATATCGAAATCAGGCCGGAAATACCGGTTGAACAAAACAAATCCCGCAGCTTTACCGCTCCAGCTCAGACGGGCGATAAGATTGGCAAACGATGAAGAATAGATGCTCATTTTCAAGGCAATCGGTATGGAGATGAGATCAGCGACTTTTTCCAAAACATCGAAGTAGACCTTTTCATACTCTCCGCTCCTGCGATGCAGTTCGCTGGGCAGCAAGGATATATTAATCTCCAGGGCATCGGCACCTTCGTTTTCCACGGATTTGGCGAAATTGACCCATTCATCACCGGACATACAGTTGATAGAAGCGATAATGGGGATATCGACTCTCTTTTTGGCCTGCCCTATCAATTCCAGATACTCATCAACGGCCGTATCCCTGGTATGCTGCCGGACATAATCATAGGCATCGGGGTAGTCCATGGAATAATTGGCAACATTCTTATTGAGTTCAGCCAGAATCTGTTCTTCAAAGAGTGATTTCAAAACCACCGCACCGGCATTATTGTCGGCAAATTCGGCAATTTTGTCGGCGGAGTTTGTAAGACCGCAGCTACCGACAATTATGGGATTCTTCAGATGGAGCCCGAGGTACTTTGTTGCAAGATCTTTCATATCGTTTTCTTCAGAGTATTGAGACGATTCCGGCCATTCTGCCCTTTCTGCATTGTGCCATTTGTGCTCTTTATGCTGACTACGATTCTATATTTTCAGCGATTATAAGGGAAGATTCATACCAAAAATGGCAATTTGGAACAAGTTTTTTCTCAAACCAATCTCTCATAAAACCATTATATAAATGTAATAACTACAAATAATAATTTCGCTGCACTTAGGCTTCAACAATATTGATACAAACGCAAACAACTGTTACCGCATTACTCTTTATGCTGCATTGGCACAAACAACATGCCATAACTCCTGGGTCGATCAGTTGGGCTTTGTTGGTAGTCAGCTGAGAAATTGCAGCTTTCTATCACCACGATGACCACTTTGTTGACAAAATGGTGGACATTACCATAAAAATGCACGATTATCACCGCCATGAGATATCTTCATCCCAATACCAGGCTTGCTATCGGTGCCGTTGCTATCAGCTTTTCCGGTGTGTGGGTCACCACCGCCGAAGTCAGTGCTTCTTCCTCTGCATTCTATCGTGTTTTTTTCGGATTCCTTTTCCTGTTCGCCTTTGCGGCCCAAAAGCGGGAAATACAACTTCCTCGCCTATCACACTTCCTCCTCGCGCTCCTCTGCGGCCTCCTCTTTGCTCTTGATCTCTATTGCTGGCACAAATCCATCCGCCTTGTCGGTCCCGGACTGGCCACGCTTCTTAGCAACTTTCAGGTCTTCGTTCTTGCCGGAGTGGGGGTGTTGCTTCTCAAGGAGAGATACAGCGGCCTTCTGCTGCTTGCCCTGCCTTTAGCAGTTATCGGGCTTTTTCTTATAGTCGGTCTTGAATGGCCCAAAATGACAGGGCCCTACAAGATCGGTGTCTACTTCGGCCTGGCCACGGCTCTGTTCTACGCCAGCTATATCATCAGCTTAAAATATCTCTCCGGAGTCTCCACTAGCACAATTCAGCCGATGCTGCTTGTCTCCTTTACCACGGCAGTATTCCTTGGCATCTACATGCTGACAAGCAGACAGACATTGCTTATCGCCGGCCTTCCCTCGTTGTTCAGCCTCCTCAGCCTGGGCTTTTTCAGCCAATGCCTGGGCTGGCTTCTCATCGCCACCTCCCTGCCACGCACCAACACCACCTCGGCAGGCCTTATCCTTCTGCTCCAGCCCTCCCTTGCTTTTCTCTGGGATGTCCTCTTTTTTGCCCGCCCCACCAGTTGGCTTAACTGGCTTGGCGTTGCAATCACCCTTGCCGCCATCTACCTGGGACTGCAGTCTCGTCAGGAGAAGGTGTAGCAATTATCCGCCCTATTGATTATTTTATAAGGGCAACGCGCTACAACAGCACACAACTTCCGCAGGGCCCTTTATGGAAGCTGAGGGTGGAGTTAAAATCAATCATAGAGGAACATCGTCATGAAAATAGTTCAGTATGAAGCCATACCAGGTCAGCAGTTTAACGGCGAAGCGGTGAAGAATGTTACTGGAAGGATTGCCCTTGGGAAGGACGACGGTACCCCAAATTTCTGCATGCGTGTTTTTACCGTCGGGGTTGATGGCTACACACCACGACACTCACACGAATGGGAGCATGAAATTTTTGTCCATGCGGGAAAAGGCCAGGTCTTTCAGAGCGGCGAGTGGCGTGATGTGGAGGCGGGAACGGCCATTTTTGTACCCGGCAATGAGGAGCATCAGCTGCGCAACAAAGGCGAAACTGACTTCACCTTTGTCTGCCTTATCCCCAAGGGAGTTGCCGAGCTTTGATAGCAACACAAACAGCCACGGCGTCAATACGCTGCTGCTCGACCGGCTGAGCTCTGTTGGCAATCAAATGCATAGCTGATTACCAAAGAAACTCAGCTCGTAGTACTAAAGGGCAAGAAGTCTGCCGTGTTGTTTTCATGGGTATCTGAAGCCCGGACGGCTGCAGTTAAGCCCCCAGGGATGGGTTTATGGCGTCCCATAAAAACAACACGGCAGACTCCTGGGTCGATCAGCTGAGTTTAGTTGGTAACAAGAAATTAATATGTGACTTCTCGGCAAAGAGCTAAAAACTAGCAGCTTACCCTGAACTGTAACTATTCAATACAATTCCAAGCCCCAAGGAGAAATACATGCTGAAGCGCTTTTCAATCTCCCTTGAAAAAAACCTGCTCGATTCTTTCGACCAATACATTCAAGCACAGAGCTACAACAACCGCTCAGAGGCCATTCGCGATCTTATCCGCAAGGCCCTGGTCAAACAGGCGTGGCTGGGAGACAGCAACGTCATGGGAGTAATAACCCTGGTCTACGACCACCACCAGCACCAGCTCCAAGAAAAGGTAACAGAAGTACAACATGACCACCATCACCAGATCGTTTCCACCACCCATGTCCATATGGACCACCACAACTGCCTGGAGGTTATCATCGTTCGCGGCAATGCCAAGGAGGTCCAGGAGCTCTCCGACAAATTGATAGCTCTGCGCGGTGTGCGAGATGGCAATCTGGCAATGAGCAGCACAGGAGTCGGCCTGCATTGAGATCGCGTTCCTGACAGGATCTCTCCGCTTCCTTCCCCGCAAAGCCGAGCTCTCAGTGTGAAAGGGAGGGCATTATCAACAGTGCTGTCGCATATCAATCACTGTTGCCATGTTGGCTTACTGCTGCAAAAGATCCTGCCGCAGATCCGAACTTACAGGTTCATCGCCCAGCCAGATGGAAAGCAGCGCATCATTAAAATCTTTTCCCGCAATGATACCCTTTTCCTCACCTTTTATGGTGACCCGGGTTCCCTGGCCCGGTACATAATCGAAAACGATTCTATCACCACTTGTCATGGCCTCTGTAAACATTGCGTTAAAGGTATCTATGCGGGGCTGAAGCTTTTTTTGCTCTTCTCCGGCAAGGTTGCCGGAAAAACCTTCATTCCATCCATCGACAAGCTTTTCCTGTCCGACTTCATCATAGAGAAAATGCATGACAATCCGCTTATACCCATTATCAGCTATGGCCGCGGCGGCCTCCCGGGTTGGATTTTCCAGATAGAGCTCAGCGATATATATCTTAAAGAAAAATTTGGAACGGATACCGGCGCCATTGAGCTGCAAACTGGTGCCATCCTCTACGGTTAGCTTTTCTTCAATAGTGACACCGGCGATTTCAGCCGCCCACACCACCTGCCCCTTCAATTGAGCTAATGGAGAAACAAGCGCAACAAGACTCAGTACCAAAAAGAATTTCCGCATTCCTTTACCTCCCAGTATAATTATGGTAACCACAAAAAAGATACCACCATCAGCAATTGGTTGATACATTCCCTACAGTGAGTATTACTTTAACGTAAAGAACAACATAAAACCAACCTTTTCTCCATCTTTTTACTCCCATGACAGATAGACTCGACAGAATAATCGCTATATCCGACAATGTTTTCGGTATCGCCTGCAATACCACCTCTCTGGTCAATGAGGCCTGCCGCCGTCACGACCTCGGCCCGACCGCTGCTGCGGCACTGGGCAGAGCACTCACCGGCGCCATTCTGCTGGCTGGACTGCTCAAGGACGAACAGAAAATCCAACTCATTTTCGAAGGCAATGGGCCCTTGGGCAAAGTCATTGCCGAAGCATGCAGTGACGGCTCATGCCGTGGCTACACTTCGGCGCCCCATGCAGATGTTCCACTGAAAAATGGGGCAATAGATGTAGCTGGCGGCATCGGCAAAGCCGGCTTCCTGCGGGTTATAAAAGATATAGGTCTCAAGGAAAAGTACACCGGCCTGGTCCAACTCTACACCAGCGAGGTGGGAGAAGATATCGCCTACTATCTTACCGAATCGGAGCAGACTCCATCCGCTATCAGCCTTGGTGTCCATCTTCAGCCCGATGGGACCGTCGCGGCGGCAGGCGGATTTCTCCTTCAGACACTCCCCCCCGCCGCCGAGCAGATAATGTGGGAGCTTGAAAGCGCGGCCGCCCGGCATGCCTCCGTTACTTCACTGCTATGCTCCGGCAACAGTCCAAAGGATATTCTTGCCCTGCTTTTCGCCAACATCCCACACAAACACACAGGAACGATCCCAATTCAGTTTAAGTGCAGCTGCTCCCAGGAAAAAATGGAACATGTTCTGCACACCCTCGGCACCGACGACATCAACTACCTTCTGGAGCAGGAGGATGGCGCTGAAATACGCTGTGACTACTGCGGCAACGCCTATCATTTCAGCCGCCGATATCTCATGTCTATTATGCCGGATGGCTCAGCCGGCCACAATGATCAGTAAATGCTCTAATTTTCTGCCGGCAGAATCACCGGAGCCGATATTTCACAAAGCCCAGCTCAAGCACTGAGGGTAAGGACCTCGCATGTTGTCTTTCATGGGTATCTTCACCCACCAGGGATGGGTTTATGGCGTCCCATGAAAACAACACGGCGGTCCTGGGCCGATCAGCTGAGTTTGGTTGGTAATTAGCTATTTTTTTTAAGGGGTAGTCACTCTGTGATAACCCTCCCCTGCTATACTCTTGACAACATCAAGAACAACGCATTGCGGGAGGGAGTTATGAGAACAGCAAACCGAAGAAAAGACAGTGGTGCAGAGCATCACAGTGAAAAATTCATGAAAAGCTGCCACAACCTGCTCGGCAGCCTCTCCGTTTTCCTCCTTACCACGACAATCTTCCTGGGAGGCTCCTATCTCTTTTTTGTCCAACTCGCCGAATATGGCTGGTAGGGGGAATGAAAAATGCCGGCTACCGCGTTAGCGATGACCGGCAAAAAAACAGTACCTCACCCTAAGAGATCATACAGAATATCAAGGCTTTTCCGGGGTTAGTTAAATTACGTCGCTTCCCCCATGAGTAGTTACGTTACGGCTTTTCTTTCCAGTCAGGCCGAAGAGAAAGCTCGGTGAGCTGCTTCCTGGTAACCGATGCGGGTGCCTCCGTCAATGGACAGGTCGCCTTCTGAGTTTTGGGGAAAGCAATCACGTCACGGATGGAGTTGCTCCCGGTGATGATCATCAGTAAACGATCAAGTCCAAAGGCGATACCGCCATGGGGCGGTGCGCCGAGATCAAGCGAACGCAGGAGAAATCCAAACTTCTCCTGCGCTTCATCTTCGGAGATTCCCAAAGCTGCAAGAACTCTGGACTGCACCTCTTTTTCATGGATACGGATGGAACCTCCGCCAATCTCACAGCCATTGAGTACCAGATCATAGGCCCGGCTATAGACCGCACCAGGGTCAGACTCCAGCTTGTCCAGGCTATTCTGCTGCGGTGCCGTGAACGGATGATGCAGGGCCTGATAGCGTTTTTCTTTGGTATCGTATTCAACCAATGGAAAATCTGTAACCCAGACAAAGCTCAAGCTTCCCTTCTCAACCATATCAAGCCTTCGCGCCAATTCGACACGCAACTCGCCAAGCGATTGAAAAACAACCGCAGGTGCATCGGCACCAAAAAAGAGCAGATCACCCTCATGGGCATCCAAGGCCACCGCCATGGCCTGGCGCTCTTCGGGGGTGAAAAATTTGGCGATGGGCGACTGCCATTCGCCATCGGCCTTCATTTTGACCCAGGCCAACCCTTTGGCCCCGAACTGCGCCACGTACTCCGTCAAATCGTCCAGGTCTTTGCGGGAAAAGGAGGAGCAGCCCTTGGCGTTGATGGCCCGGACAGTACCGCCTGAATCGGCAACTCCACGAAATACCTTGAAGCTGCAGCTGGCCGCTATGTCGGTCAAATCAATCAATTCAAGACCAAAGCGCATATCGGGACGATCGGAGCCAAACCTGGCCATGGCTTCGTCGTAACTGATTCGCGGGAAAGGCGGCGCCACATCCTTACCCAGGGTCGCTGTAAACAACGAGCTGATCATTCCCTCGGTAATGGCCATAACCTGCTCTTCGTCGACAAAAGACAGCTCCATATCAATCTGGGTAAATTCAGGCTGCCTGTCCGCCCTGAGATCCTCATCGCGAAAACATTTGACAATCTGGTAGTAGCGATCCATGCCGGCAATCATCAGCAGCTGCTTAAAAAGCTGGGGAGACTGCGGTAAGGCATAAAACTTGCCGCTGTTGACCCGGCTGGGTACGAGATAGTCACGCGCTCCCTCCGGCGTGGAGCGGGTCAGCACAGGCGTTTCTATATCGAGAAAATCATTGTCGTTGAGGTAGTTACGAACGGCTTGCACCGCCTTATGCCGCATTATCATATTGGCGCCGACCTCGGGCCGGCGGAGATCGAGATAACGATACTGCAGGCGGATGTGGTCGGAAACATCGCTCTCTTCATCCAGAGGGAACGGCGGTGTTTCACTTCTGTTGAGAATACGCAGCTCCTCTACCAGCACCTCAATCTCTCCGGTGGACAGCTTCGGATTTGCCATATCACCAGGTCGTGCTTCTACCCGCCCTCTGACAGCCAGAACCCATTCGCTGCGCAGCTGATGCGCTTTGGAGTGCACCTCCTGACTGCGCTCAGGATTAAAAACCACCTGGGTTATGCCACGGCGATCGCGCAGATCAATAAATATAACTCCACCATGATCCCGTCGGCGCAACACCCAACCCATCAGGACAACCTCTTCTCCTATATTTGCACTGCCAAGCACATCACAATAATGCGTTCGACGCAACGTTCCCATAGATTCCATAATTTTATCTTGTTGAGATTATTCTTGTAACTTCAGCGCTATTCCAGCAGCGTCGATAGCACGGCCGCTACTTCCTCGGCGTCAAGCGCCACGCTCTGCTGCTCCTGAGTATACATATTTCGCAGCACTCCTGCACAATTTTTCATCTCCTCCTCGCCGACAATGAGCACAAAGGAGGAATTCGCTTTATTGGCCTGCTTCATCTGCGACTTGAGGCTCTTGCCCTCAAGGTCCATAAGGACGCGCAATCCCTTGCGGCGCAGCTTGTTAACAAGTTCGTAGGAAAAATCTCCAGCCTCCTCGCCAAGGCCGGCCACAAAAAGATCGAGCTCTGCACCGGATGACACAGTTTCCTGCTGCTGAAGCAGCAGCGCCATACGCTCAAGTCCCATGGCAAAACCAATCCCCGGGGTCTTGGGACCTCCGAGTTGCTCGACCAGGCCATCATAGCGCCCGCCGGCACACACAGCTGCCTGAGCGCCTAAATCGGTGGTTAAAAATTCAAAGGTGGTACGACAGTAATAATCCAGTCCGCGCACCATAAATTTGTTGAGGCTATACTCTATCCCCAGGTTCTGCAGTGCAGTTCGAACCACCGCAAAATGTTGAGTGCACGGCC
>Ga0136557_1000303_pt1 | contig 39564 bp, 32 predicted proteins | sample AntRauTorckE6832_FD_104796 | JGI IMG/M metagenome (GOLD analysis project Ga0136557, IMG submission 104796) | Saline lake microbial communities from Rauer Islands, Antarctica - Metagenome Torckler E6 #832 | ecosystem: Environmental > Aquatic > Non-marine Saline and Alkaline > Saline | place...
ACTCACTACTTATCGTTTAATAAATGGGATGGTTAACCATTATGCTATGTTGTTAAATATTGCCTGATAACACGCTGATCTTGTAGCTCATTTGAGTTATAAATAGTCGAATTTACCAGAAGAAAGCAGTAATTTACTCAACTGCTCTGGGGTTTCCGTAATATAATCTGCGCCCCATTTCTTCAGGTTGTTTTGATCTTCAGGCGGAATATAACCATAAGCGGCCAGAATCGTGGGCATACCAGCTGCATTACCAGCTTCGATATCACGGATATGATCGCCAACATAAATCACACTTGCAGCAGCGCCGCGAGGGATACCAAGCTTCTCTAGCGCCGCATACATAGGCTCTGGATCAGGTTTAGGGCGTGACACATCATCAGGACAAACCAAAACCGCACAGCGCGTATCTAGCTGCATTTTTTCTAATAACAGCTCTGACAAATAGCGCGGTTTATTGGTCACTATACCCCACGGTACACCTTTTTCTTCAAGGGCACTTAAAACGTCCTCAAGCGTGTCAAAAACATGACTATCCACACAAATATCCGCTTCATAATCGTCTAAAAACTGCTGACGAAACTCAAGCAACGTCTCTTCGCTAAAGTCTGTTTGCTCATTATGACGTAGCATAAGCTGCACCATCGCTGAAGCACCTGCCGATACTTGCTCACGAATCTCTGTCTCAGACGGCGCTTGCCAGCCGTTTTCTTGGCTCATTTTGCCAATAATACGTACAAAATCGGCAGCAGTATCTATCAATGTCCCATCTAGGTCAAATAAGACCGCTTTTACAAATTGGCTCATTACGAAGGCTCTTAATTAAGGTGATAAAAGGGTATTAAGCGAGAGGTTTCTGTACTGCTATCATATAGTTGACATCGACGTTTTGAGCTAGCCAGTAACGCTTGGTCAATGGATTATAGTGCAGTCCAATGATATCTTGGCGCGCAAACTCTGCATCAATTGCCATTTTATCGAGCTCAGCTGGCGTAATAAACTTGGCATAATCATGCGTACCGCGATCAAGCAAGCGCAATACGTACTCTGCACCCACGATAGCAAACAAATAAGATTTTGGATTACGGTTAATCGTTGATAGTACACATACGCCGCCTGGCGCCAACAGCTTAAAACAAGCATCTACAATAGCGGCTGGATCTGGTACATGCTCTAGCATCTCCATACAGGTAACCACATCAAACTGACCAGCATGGGTAGCAGCCAATTGCTCAACCGGAATATGCTGATAGCGCAAGGTATCTTGTAAGTTGCTTTGTTCAGCATGGAGGCTTGCTGCTTTGAGATTTTCTGTCCCAAGGTCGATACCTGTCACATCTGCGCCGCGACGTGCCATTGATTCTGACAAGATACCACCGCCACAACCGACATCAAGAACCTTTTTACCCGCCAAGCCCATCTCTGCCGTTTTTTGACTATCAGCACTCACGTAGCCACGCTTCACATTTTCCTCTATCCAGTTTAGACGCAGCGGATTGATTTCGTGTAAGGTAGCAAAGGCACCGGTTTTATTCCACCACTCACCCGCCAATTTATTAAATTTTTCAACTTCGCTTGGATCGACATTGATAGCGTTTATGGTATCGTCAGCCATGCCACTATCATTTGCTTGAGTGTGCAAAGGCTGCCCAGAAAATAAAGCTTGGCTCATAGTTTTTCCTTTATTGTTATAGTATGTGACTAAAGACTCAATATTAACATGCGAGCCGCAAAGCTGCCGTAAGTACATCGTCACCGATTGTGAACTGCTTTATTGATGCTCTAAACGTCAATAAAAATAGAATAACAGGCTATAAGTAAGATACCTTAAATAATGACTGACAGCATTACAACCATTAGTTAAGAATCCGGTTCACAAACTGCCGCATTTTACGCTATTATAGTTGCTATTCTATAGTAGGTCGACTCAGTCGACCTATCGTCGTCTATTGACTTTGTCATTGCTTATTTGCTTTGGTATTTATATGACTATCAAAGCTATAACTATTAAAGCAAACTTCTGAATGTCGTTATTTCAAGGAATAAGTATGAAACGTATCATCGCATTAACTGGTTTGGCTTGCGCTATTGGATTTGCCAATATGGGTGCACAAGCTGCCAATTATGTCGCAGGAAAAGACTATCGTGTGTTAGATAATCCAGAAAAAATCAGCGGTGATGCTATCATTGTGCGTGAGTTTTTTTGGTATGGTTGCCCGCATTGTAATGTCCTTAATCCACACATGGAAAAATGGGCAAAAAACAAAGATAAAGATGTGGCATTCTTTAAAACACCCGCAGCATTAAACCCTGTTTGGGAAGCCAGTGCCCGTGGTTTTTATGCCGCGCAATTACTGGGTTTTGAAGACAAGACCCATGACGCTTTATTTGATGCCGTACATAAAGATGGTAAGCAGTTATTTGACCAGTCTTCATTAAGCAAATGGTATGCCTCAAAAGGTGTGAACGAAAAGAAATTTAATAGCCTTTATAACTCTTTTGCTGTTGGTACCAAAATCGGTCGCTCGCAAGCAGGCGCTAAGCGTTATCAGCTATCAGGTGTGCCAGCCGTTGTCGTGCAAGGCAAGTACGTGGTAACCGGTGAAAGTGCTACCGTACCTAAAGTAGTTGATTTCCTAGTCGACAAAGTACGCGCAGAGAAAAAGTAACATTAGTTTTTAAAAAAAATATAAAAACGCTATTTCTGATCAATTAAAAAAGCCAATCTTTACTGATTGGCTTTTTTGTGTTTTAGTATTCTATCTTTAGTGTTTTATAGATACCCACTAACCAAATTCCCTTGCCTATATCTCTTATCGCTATTTTTTTAGATTCGTTAAAATAGCGACTTCACGGATATAACTGGCCAAATCGGCTTTTGACTCCGCCATTAGCTCCTCATCGTTTGTATGCTTAGCGTACTCAATCCAGAGCAATAGCTGATACATACTATGCTGCTCAGAGGCTTTATATTGTTTGACAAACTGCTTAAGCGTCCCTTCATCATTGATATTCAAACGCTCATACCAGCTCTCTATCTTAGAAACCTGCTCTTTAGGAAAATAGGCATCAAATAGTGCTTTTATCAGCTCATGACGATTTTCTTCAATCATAAGCTTGCCAACGCGCTTGGTTTGACGATTACGCGCATTGGCGCTGGTGATATCGGCAAGCGCCATTAATTCCGCCATAAAATAATCACTGGCAGGTAAAGCTTTAAGTTGTTTCTTCGATAAGCTGGCAAGCGGTATCGACAACTGTTGTAGGCGCTCATGAGCTTTTTTGAGCTCTGTGCGTGAGACGCGCATATCTTGTTCTGACCAGTCAATCATAAAAGCTTTCCATGTTTAAAAATAAATAATAGGTATAAAAAAATTAGGTATAAAAGGTTTAGCAAACGCTACCAGCGATGCTTTTCACGGTGTTTCGCCGTCACGGTTAAGCCTTCTGGCAAGCTATTTTGCAATCTGTCTTGTAAGTGTTTGGTGATAAATACCGAGCGGTGCTTCCCACCGGTGCAGCCAATGGCAACCGTTACCGTATGACGATTATTATGTAAAAAATCAGGTAACCAACGATTCAAGAATGTAGCGATATCTCCCGTCATCTCAGCGACCTCTGGATAATCGGCAAAAAACGCACTCACTTCAGCGTCAAGACCTGTCGCCGAGCGCAGTGTCGGATTCCAATGCGGATTGGGTAAGATGCGTACATCAAAAACGAAGTCTGCATCGATAGGGCTGCCGTACTTGAAACCAAACGATAGTAAATTAATCACGATTTGATTATCTACACCCACATAATCACGCAGACGCTCTTTTAGCTGATGAATATTGAGCATACTGGTATCTATCTTGATATCGGCATGCTTAAATATCGGCTGCAAAAGCTGTATTTCTTTCTCAATAGCTGCTGGTAAATTATAAACGTTATTTTCTACGCCTTTGGTATCTAACACCATCAACGGATGGATGCGGCGCGTGGCATTAAAGCGTGCAACCAGCGTCTCTTCTTGCGCCGTCACATACATCACCGTGACCGCCTCTTCGCCATAGGTCTGCTTTAAACTGTCATGGATTGCATCAAAGTTAGATAAATCTGCGCGCGGCGTACGAATATCCACCCCAAGGGCAATGCGCTTAATTCCACTATCACAGACCAGCTTTTGCGCCGCTTCAGGCACAAGAGACAAAGGCAAATTGTCAATAGAATAAAAACCCAGATCTTCAAGGATATTTAGTACCGAGGTTTTCCCTGAGCCTGAACGTCCTGACACTACCAGTATACTCAGTTTATCACCAGTGGATTCGTTAGAACCTATTAGCTTTGATTGAGCATTATGGGTGTCTTGATTTACCTGCATGTTCCGTCATCCTTATAAATTGCATCCCGCAAATTACAATGTTATAAATAGCAGCGTGATCAAACTTTATTAATCGTGACCAATCGATTGTCTAGCAAGCGTGCACGACCTAGCCATGCAGCCACTAAAATAACCAAGACTTGATGGTTATTGATACTCTCATCATCAACAGCCGTTAGCTCAGTTGTTTTTACTTCTAGATAATCAATCATAAACCCCGCACTAGTAATACGCTCGTGAGCTGCTGTCAAAAACACCTCTAACGGTTGTTTATTATCACTAATCTGTTTGGCTAAATACTGCAGCTCCTGCTGTAAGATAGGCGCTGTTTGGCGCTCAGACTCGCTTAAATACTGATTGCGCGATGATAACGCTAAGCCATCAGTAGCACGAATAATAGGCGCGCCAATAATATCAATTGAATAGCTCAAATCACGAACCAACTGCTTAATAATGGCTAATTGCTGATAATCTTTTTGCCCAAATACCGCCACATCAGGCTGCACAATATTAAAAAGCTTGGAGACGACAATGCCGACACCATCAAAGTGATGAGGGCGCGATTGACCACATAGCTGACTGGTAATCTCACCGGCACGTACTGAGGTTGGCGGCGGCAATATCGGATACATCTCATCAATAGTAGGAGCAAAAACGTAGTCGGCACCAACGGTTGCGAGCTTGGCAACATCGTTATCTAAAGTGCGAGGATAGCTATCAAAGTCTTCACCAACCCCAAACTGGGTTGGATTCACAAAAATACTGACCACGACAATATCGGCATGTCGCTTAGCGATATTGACTAGCTCTAGATGACCATCATGTAGATTGCCCATTGTAGGTACTAAGGCAATACGCTGCGCTGTCCGATAAGGCTGTAGAGCAGCGCGTAGGTCTGATATATAGTGATGAATCGTTGGCATGATTAACTGCTCTTTTACTGATAAGCTTAATTACTGAAATTTGATATGTTCTTAGCTAAACTGATGCTGCTCTGTTGGGAAGCTACCTTCCTTTACTGACTGCTGGTAAAGGGTAAATGCCCCTTCGATACTATGATCAGTATTGCGCTCATCAGTCAAAAAATCATGAACAAAACGCGGTGAGCGACCATGAATCATGCCGAGCATATCGTGCATGACCAATACTTGACCATCGGTATCAGCGCCAGCCCCAATGCCAATCACTGGTACAGCAACCGCTTCCGTTACCGCTTTGGCAAGCTCAGCAGGCACGCATTCTAATAGCAAAAGCGCTGCACCAGCATCAACCACAGCTTTTGCATCTTCAAGGAGTTTTTGACCTGCTTCATCGCCGCGACCTTGGACTTTATAACCGCCAAAAACATTTACCGACTGCGGTGTTAATCCCAAATGCACACAAGTGGGCGTTCCTGCTTGTGCTAATATGGTGACCAACTCGCAAAGCTCACGACCGCCCTCGATTTTAATTACGTGCGCGCCTGCTTGCATCAGCTTACGGCTATTAGCAATAGCTTCTGGCAGCGTGACATAACTCATAAAGGGTAAGTCCGCTAAAATGAGCGCTTGTTTATTACTACGGGCGACATTAGCAGTATGATAAGCCATATTATCGACCGTAACAGGTAAGGTTGAATCATGACCTTGCACGACCATACCTAAGCTATCACCAATCAAAATCGTATCAATCTGCGCTTTTTCCATCATGCGCGCAAACATAGCGTCATAACAGGTCAAACAAGTAAATTTGGTACCGTCTTTTTTAAACTTATTTAAAGTAGATAACGTTGTCATATCGTTATATCATCCCCAATGCTTTTGACTCTTAATCAACCATCATTCACTTTAAATGAATGTCTCTCTATTTATTTATAGCTTAAGGTATTATGTTCTAACAACTTGCTCTAACACCTTCAAACCTGCCCAATCGCTGCTTTGTGGATAATCGACTATCGACCTTCCAGCAATCATTAGCTTAGGCGCGAGCTCTCGTAGTGGTATCAAAACAAAGTTACGCTCATGCAAGCCGGCATGCGGTATCGTTAATGTTGGCTCGGTAAGCCGCTCATCACCATACAACAATATATCGACATCAAGACTGCGCTCACCCCAATGACGCAGGCGGGCGCGTTTTGCTTGCTGCTCCAACTGTTGGCAAAATGTCAGTAGCTCAAACGGCGTAAATATAGTTTCAAAGCCCACAACGGCGTTCACAAAATCTGGCTGATCTTGCGGTCCCATCGGTACCGAGGCATAGAATGAAGAAATACGCACCGTGCGTATCTTTTCTTGCTCTTGCATCATCTCAAACGCATGCTGTAAATGCTCAACAGGCGCCCCAAGCTCATTTGCCAGATTGCTACCCAAGCCAACATAACAAGTGACCCAAGAGCAAATGGCGATAGATTTGCTATCAAAATCAGTATTATTAAAGCGCGTGTTCATCGTTATCACTTTACTCTTATATTCGCTGTCAACGTTAAACGTCATTGACGCTTGGCTGACGACGGCGACGTTTCGATGGCACAGGGCCTTTATTGGCAGTCATGTTACTGTTAACTACTTTATTAGCATCTTGCTGTTCGTTAGAACTTTGATTTGTAGCACTTTGACTACTAGCGTCTCGTTTGGCTTTAGTAGACTTAGTACTTGATGCTTTAGCGGGTTTCGGCGCTTTATCAATGGCGTTATCAGTAGAGTGAACAGCTGGTTTAGGCACTTTTTTTGCGTACTTCCCAGATGATTTCTCATTACTACTAGTGTCTATTGTCGTTGCTTCTTTAGCACTGCTAGCCTCTGCGACAATATCACTATTTTCAATCACAGTAGGCTGACGACGACGGCGCTTGTGCGGTATCGGCTCATTATTCATACTAACAAGTGCTGGTGACTGCGCGACGTTGCGCTCTGCATAAGCGGAGCTACGAGCATTAGTTGAAGACACCTGAGTATTCACTGACTCTTTTGGTGCATGCGATCTATTAGTTAAGTCACTCGCTTTATTAACAGCTTTTTCTTGCAGCTGCGATTGACTATCAGCCGATGCCTTGTTACTAACTGTTGCTTGCTCAAGCACTTTTTGATTAGGCGCTTTTTGCGTCGCTTTAGACAGTGCTTTATCTGAACCAGATAGCTGCTTTTTCAAAGGCGGTACGACGTTGCCGTGTTCTATGACAAACAATGGTGCAGGTTTCGGCGTGTGCTGCTGATTGCTACCATTATTACTGCTCGCCAAAGACAATTGCTGCAACTGTGCCAGCTCATTATTGTCTTGTGTGAGTTGCTGCAGGCTATAACTTTTACTATTAGCAGAAGTATGTTGACTGGCACGGCGACGACGTGATGGCACATTTGAGGCGTCATTAACCATTGCTGGTTTTGCATGACCATTACTCAGCGCTTTACCTTGATAGTCATTATCCAACTGACTTAACTTAGCATTGTCATTCGAGTTCTGCTGCTTTTGACGATTGCGTCCACGACCACGCTGACCTTGTTTATAAGCACCACGGCGGATATTTTCATCAAAGTCATCAATCGCTTGATCCTGCTGCTGCTCAGTCAAGGTTTGATAGGTCTGCCACCACTCGCCCATATCATTGGTCGATTCAGAAAGCGGATGCTCTGCATCGCCGCACTGCTCGCGCAATAATAAGAAATCAAAACCGGCACGAAAACGTGGATGCTCAGATAGCTGTACAATCTGTTTGCTACGCGGCGCGGCCAGTTTTGGCTGCAATATCCAGATATCACGAATAAACTGTTCAGCAAATTTTGGAATGGCAGTCTTGATACGTTGACGATCAATCACTTTGCCTGCTGCATGCATTTGTGCATCCGCAAAAGGCATATTGCGCTTTTTGGCTTTTTCTAGTTGATGTAAGTAGTTCTCCCACAGCAAAGCGGCATAAAAGAATGCTGGGTTGATACTTTTGCCAGCAGCAATACGTTTGTCGGTATTAATAGCGACTTGTTTAACTAAGGCACTTGGCTCAGAAGGCGGATAAATGATGAGACTATCAATCGCGCCTGAATCAAACAATAACGGTAATAATGGTACTAAATAACCACCGGTAAACATCTTTTGCGTTTCATCATACAGACGGTGCGGAGAGATTTGTTCAAGTAATGACCAGTTGCCATCATGGAACTGTGCGGCTAATTCGCTATCAAACTCAAAACCCAATTTTGCTTTGAAACGCAAGGCACGCAGCAATCTGACCGGATCTTCTTCGATACGAATCGGTGCATTGCCTAATAAACGGATAATTTTATTGTCAATATCTTCAAGCGCGTCGCAAAAATCATGAACTATGCCTTTAAGCGGCTGATAATAAAGGGCATTGATAGAAAAATCACGACGGGCAAAGTCTTGTTTGATATCACCCCATACATTGTCGCGCAGAATCATACCGTCTTGATTGGTATTAGAATCATTGATAGGTGGGCCACGGAAGGTGGCTACTTCGATAAGCTCACGCCCAGAGTACACATGCGCCAACTGAAAACGGCGACCGATAATACGGCAGCGCTTACCAAAGACGTCTTTAATCTCATGAGGCTTGGCATCAGTGACCGCGTCAAAATCTTTTGGACGCAGTCCTAGCAAGGTATCACGCACGCCACCACCGACGATATAGGCGTCAAACCCAGCTCGGGTTAGGGTTGCGATTACTTCGGTAATAGAATTGGGTAATTCAGATTTATTCAGTTCTAACTGCTTGGCGGCACGCTCGGCCATGCATCTACTCCTTGCCTTTATTCTTAACCACCCTGACGAACACAGCGTCAATCAGGCGGATGTACATGCTAGTTTAACAAATTTTGACCATGGTGGGTGTATTTAGACAGTTACTTACATGCTATTTTGTCAATATTGGGGTTAATTAAAGTAAAATACAGCGATTAATCTTGCACGGTCAAACGTCCTCGATTTTTATCAACGGTTTTTGCGCCAATACCCTTTACCTTTGTCAATTCATCAACCGTTCTAAAACTGCCAAACATCTCACGATATAGGATAATGGCTTGCGCCTTATTGCTACCGATACCATGTAGCAACGTAAGCTCACCTTCTGTTGCTCGATTAATATTAATGATTGACTGCATACGTGCTTGAGTTTGCGCTGTCTCTTGCGTCAATAAGTAGTTATAAGCACTTTGGGCATTATCAAAACACGGTGCTGCATTAGCAGTATTAATTGACGTAAAAATCATAGAAAGCATGCCCACTAAATAGAAACCCCTTTTTTGGAGTAATTTAGGGAGCAAGGTAGCGAGTAAATACTTACTAGGTGCGTTCATGTTGTTTAGCCGCTTCCCATAATGCGTCCATTTCATTAATATTGCTATCTTCTAAGCGCTTGCCAGCAGCGGCTAGTTGATCTTCAATATAGCCAAAACGCGATTTAAATTTATGTACACAGGTCAGCGTTGCTGTTTCCGCATCAAGGTCTAATTTGCGTGCCACATTAACTAGCGCAAACATGCAATCACCAATTTCCTTTTCAATATCAGCAATATTGGCGTTTATATCGTCTTTTGATTTATCTAATAGCTCAGCTTTTAACTCACTCACTTCTTCATTAAGCTTATCGAACGCACCGCTGACACCTTCCCAATCAAAACCCAGTTTTGACGCCTGTTTTTGTACATCCTGCGCCTGCATCAGCGCACTACCTGCTTTGGTATTGTCCAAACGACGCTGTGGTTTGCCACGTGCAGCGCGGGCTTGTTGCTCTTCCGCTTTAATCTCATCCCAGCGTTCTTTTACCCCGGCTTCATCTTTAAGCGTTTCTGCTTCAAACACATGCGGATGCCGGCGAATCAGCTTTTCTTGTAAAGTGGTAATCACATCACTCATATCAAAGCGCTCTTGTTCAGCGTACATCTGACAATGAAAAACCACTTGCAGCAGCACATCTCCAAGCTCGCCTTTGATGTCTTCATCATCATTACTTTGTACCGCTTCGCCGAGCTCATAGGCTTCTTCAATCGCATACGGAATTAAGCTATGATTGCTTTGCTTTTTATCCCACGGGCAATCGCTACGCAATCGCGCCATTAAGGACAACAAATCCGCTAATTCGCCACTTGCTTTTGGCGTTCCTAGTACCGGTGTTGGCACTTTAGCTTTATTTTTTGGGTTACTCATAAAAAAACACTCTTATACTTTTATTGGTTATTAAATAGAACCATATTAAGTTTATAACGATTTTGTCGTTAGTGTAGCATTGAACACTGATTAGCTTATAATTGAGTAATCTACTTAATTATCATCTCACTGCTTAAACGCAAGGATTTTATCGTTATGCCCACATCCGATACGAATAATGCCAGCTATGCGACTCAAACCCAGTTCGCACCGATTAAAATTGATTCATTTAAAGCTTACGATATCCGCGGCGAGCTTGGCGTCAATCTCGATGAAGACATCGCTTATCGTATCGGACGTGCTTTTGCCCAGATTTTATTCGAGCGTTATAGCACAGCTGATGCCCCCTCTGACTTACAAGACGTAAAACCAGCTATCGTTATTGGTAGCGATATCCGTCATTCAAGTGAACAGTTAAAACAAGCCTCCATCAAAGGTATGTTAGATGCTGGCGTCGACGTTATCGATTTGGGTATGACAGGAACGGAAGAGGTCTACTTTGCTACTAGCTATTATCAGGCGTTGGGCGGTATCGAAGTCACAGCAAGTCACAATCCGATTAATTATAATGGCTTAAAATTGGTAAAAGAGCACTCAAAACCGATTAGCGCCGATGATGGCTTGGCAGAGATTCAAGCATTGGCAGAATCAGGGCAATTCATCACTGACAATACGTTAGGCAACCTACAATTACTGACGGACAAGAGCGCCTATATCGATCATGTAATGACTTTCATTGATACGGATAAATTAAAACCACTTAAGCTGGTTATCAATTCAGGCAATGGTAGCGCAGGGCCAGTGGTTGATTTATTAATCGATAAGTTATCACAAGCTGGCGCACCGATTGAAGTCATTAAATTGCATCATGCCCCTGATGGCAGCTTTCCAAACGGCATCCCTAACCCGATGATTTTGGCTAATAGAACCGCCACTCAGCAAGCTGTTTTAGCCCATAAAGCCGACCTTGGCATTGCCTTTGATGGCGATTTTGACCGCTGTTTCTTATTCGATGAATACGGCGAATTTATCGATGGTAGCTATGTCGTTGGCATGTTGGCACAAGCCTTTTTAAATAAATATACGGGCGAGTCGATTGTTTATGATCCACGGGTAATTTATAACACTGAAGCAGTCATTCATGAGCATAATGGTAAGGCGGTTATTAGTAAATCTGGGCACTCATTTATTAAGCAAGTCATGCGCGATTCTGGCGCAGTGTATGGCGGCGAGATGTCAGCGCATCATTATTTCCGCGATTTTTTCTACTGCGATAGCGGCATGATTCCTTGGCTGCTAACCATTGAGTTATTATCGATTACTGGTAAAACCTTGTCAGAATTGGTCAGCGGTTATATTGCAGCCTATCCAAGCTCAGGTGAGCTGAACTTTCATCTGACTACTCATGATGCGCAGGCGATTATTAAGGCAATCGAAGAAAAGTTTAGTGCCGACAATCCAACCAAGTCGATGCTTGATGGTTTGAGTTTAAATTTTGGCGAATGGCGTTTTAACTTACGCGCCTCAAATACTGAACCATTAATTAGATTAAATATTGAAAGTCGCGGTAATAAGGATTTACTACAGACCAAGACTCAGGAGATTCAACAATGGCTTGCCAGTAAAGGTGCTGTACCTGCTTAATATGAATAGCTGCTGTGCTGAATAAAGACATTCTAAACTTATAAAAATAAAAAAAGCGCCGATTAATTTTTATATTAATCGGCGCTTTTGTTTAGCTTTAATCTAACAACTGTTTGTCTACTGAGCTTATTTTATACCTGATAGAGAGCCTTATTTAGCGCGACCAATCCCTATATAGTCGCCGACTAGACCATCTATCTGCGTTCGTGACAAGGCATTTTGCGCATCGAATACGGGCATCGCTTGCTCATTAAGCTTAGCAATATCCAGTCGGTTCTCTGGTAACCAACTGATAATAAAGATTGCCTGCGCCTCATTAAGCTGTTGATAAGGATTGTTTATCAATTCAAGCAATGGCTGCTGCTTATAAAGCGCTGCTAGCTCCGTTTGCGCTTTATCGCTATAAACCAGCGTGCGAATATTATAAGACCACAATAATGCCAATAAAGGATGAATCGCCGACTCTGCCGTCCGTCCCGAGCCTGCTTTATAACTACCACCCCAAATCATGACCGTTTTATTATCGATAAAACCGTCAAAATACTGCCAAAATTTGCGGAATATCAGCTCTTTTTGGTCTTCGTTGATATGGATAACCGATTGCAATAGCGGCATGGCCAAGCTCTGTGCTTGACTTGATTGCTGTAGCTGAAGCAATTCTGTCGGTAGCGTATTACCACCAAACCCCCAGCCCGCCTGCAAGTAGCTACTGCCCACGCGCTCATCAAGCCCCATGATATGGCTGACTTTCTGGATATCGACTTGTTGACTATCCGCCAAGCGCGACATCTCATTCATAAAACTGACCCGCGTTGCGAGCATCGCCATGATGCTACTACGAGCAAATTCGATAGTCGCGATATTGGCATAATGAGTAGCACGCGCATGCTGCATTAATGGCTGTAGCATACCCAAATGATGACGACTATTGGAGGTTTTTTCACCGAGTAGCCATAGTGACGGATTTAACATCGAGCTATAAGCGTCGCCATCTTTTAAGAAAACGAACGGTAGATAATAGACCCAAGCACGCTTTAAGCGCTGAGACAATGCATCTATAGTGCCAAGCTGCTTAATGCCACTCATTATGAGCGGTTGTGTCTGCTGTTGACTGTGATTAAAAGCGGTAAGCCAATCATCCTCTACCCATACCGAATCTACACTGTCTAAAAACAACCAATATAGGATTACTGATTTTGGTTGATTTACCTTTTGCTGCTCTTCGATAGCCTTCGTATTGCTATGATCTGCTACTTCATAAAGCTGTATAAGCCTATCAGCGTTATTAGGCAGCTCATAACTAACAATATGCTGTTGCTGCGTATACATTTGCCATAGTGCCTGCAAATGATGCTCAAAGCCATATTGATGTAGCTGCTGCGCCAATATCTCTTGGTCTGCGTATAAATGCACTTGCTGACCAAGACTTGCCAGTACGACAGCACTGGTCACCGCCTCAATACTATGACCAATAAGTACACAGACAGCAGATTCTTTTGCCAAATCGCTAAACGAATTGGATTCAGATTGGGGTATATTTTTATCCATAGTCTCGGCGCTCATGAGTATACCTTTAGTCGTTATTAATATAGCAGCGCTCTCAAGAAAGCTGTTTGATGTGTTTTAATAGCTGATTGGTTGAGGTATCGAATGGTGCGTTGCCCTCTTGCTGCATTGCATCATGAACGGACTCTGCCATCTGCTTACCCATCTCAACGCCCCATTGATCAAATGGATTGATATCCCAGATACTGGCCATGACATAAACCTTATGCTCATAAAGCGCGATTAACGCCCCTAAGCTATGCGGAGTAAGTTCATCAATCAGCAAGGTTGTAGAAGGCTGGTTGCCTCGGTAGTATTTATATTTATCAGCATCGCAAGCAATTTGACTATCCGTTTCAGCGATAGCAGCATTACCAAAAGCCAGTACACGGCTTTGAGCCAAACAATTGGCTAAAGACAGTTCATGCTGCTGTTGTAGTGGCGTATTTTTTGCCTCATCACTGTAGCGACGTACACAAGCGATAAAATCACAAGAGACTTGCTGCGTTCCTTGATGTAGCAGCTGATAAAAAGCATGTTGGGCATTGGAACCAATTTCACCCCAAAGAATAGGACAGGTATCATAATCAATACGATCACCATGCTGGGTCACCGATTTACCATTACTTTCCATCTCTAGCTGAGTTAAATAACTGGGTAAATAGCTTAAGCGCCCATCATAAGGCAGCACAGTATGAGCATTTACCTGCAAAAAGGTGCTATTCCAAACTGCGATTAAGCCCAATAATACCGGTAAGTTTTCTGCAAAATCCGCCTGCGCAAAATGCTCATCCATACTATGCGCGCCTGCTAACAGCTCTTTAAACCCAGACATACCGATACGAATAGCTATGGCAAGACCAATCGCTGACCATAAAGAAAAACGACCCCCTACCCATTCCCAAAGCTGCAACTGGTGCTCAGGATGAATACCCCAATCACTCATTTTTTCACTATTGGCGGAGATGCCAATAAAGTGGCGACGCAATACACTGTCTTCAGTGCCCGCACGCAGCTTTGCGGTTGCAAGCAGCCATGATAGTGCCGTTTTGGCATTGGATAAGGTATCAATGGTACCAAAGGATTTAGATGAGATAATAAATAAAGTGGTTTCAGGATTTAGATGTTTTAGCAAATTATCCAGCTGCGTGCCATCCATATTGGAGACGAAATGGACCTCAACACAGGTATCTGCCCACTCATCAAGGGCAGTGGTTGCCATCAGTGGCCCTAAGTCAGAACCCCCTACACCGATATTAACAACATCTGTAATCGCTTTACCTGAAAACCCGCGCCATGTCCCACTGCGTACACGCTCAGATAAGCGTTCAACTTGCCCCAAACTTTGATGGACATCAGCGACTACATCTTGATTATCAAGTTGTAAGTTTGCTGTGGTGGGCAATCGTAGTGCAGTATGCAAAGCGGCACGTTCTTCACTGGTATTCACCATCGCCCCTTGTAGCAAGGACTGAATACGAGCAGACAATTCACAACTATTTGCCAGATTTAATAAACTTTCTAGCACAGTATCATCTAGACATTGCTTGCTGTAGTCCATATACAGCGCCCCACTTTGAGCACTAAAACTTTGGGTACGCGTATTATCTTGTGCAAACAAGGAAGCCAATGACCACGACGAATCAGCGCAGATTTCTAGCTTCTGCCAATATTTAGAATGGCGGGCACTGCTATAGACTTTATTGTCTTTTGTATCGTTCATTAACTACTCTTCATCGGCTAGTTGCTGCTGAGCGAAATATATAAAAGCTTGCATATAAGAGCGCATATCGCCAGCATCATAACTGTTACCACGCATGGTCGTGACATTGACACCATATTCACTGATAAGTGCGTCAATAGCATCTGTTAGCTGAATCTCTCCGCCAACTGAGGCTTGGGTATTCGCCAGATAATCAAAAATATGATGACTAAAGACATAACGACCGACGACAGCGAGTCTTGATGGCGCATCAGAGAGATTTGGCTTTTCTACAAAACCTGCCACTTTAAAACTGACATTCTCATCTGTTTTATCATCTATATCGCCCTCATCCATAAGCGCTTCACTTAATTGAGCGATACCGTATTTGTGCACATCTTTATCGGCCACTTTATCGACCAATATTTGCGAATGGTTATCTTCAGAAAAAGCGTCAATCATAAACGCCAAATTGTCAGCAGACATATCACCATTAAAAGGATCAAGCACCACATCTGGCAGCAGTACTGCAAAATCATGCTTACCAATGATTGGGCGTGCGGCAAGCACCGCATGACCTAAGCCCAATGGCATACCCTGACGTATCATCGATATAGTCACATCATCTGGTAGCCAGTTTAAGCTATCTGCTAGCTCGTTCTTACCTTTAACACGCAATTGATTGTCAAGCTCGGCATTGAGATCAAAGTAATTTTCAATAGCACTTTTTTGTGCATGACCAACCAAGACAATGTGCTTAATACCGGCAGCAATGGCTTCTGCCACCACATAATGGATGGCAGGACGATTACCAAGCGGCAGTAGCTCTTTGGGTACGGATTTAGACAATGGCAACATACGAGTACCAAAGCCTGCAACGGGTATCACCGCGTGAGTAATTTTTTTCATAAGGATTAATACATACTTAATAAGAATGGATAAGGGTCTATTTTCTATAATACTTATATTGAGTTATAACCATTTGGATTCATGCTTTGCCAACGCCATGTATCTTGACACATATCAGTAATAGATAAGCTTGCCTTCCATCCTAATAATTCTTGTGCTTTATCAGCACTAGCATAGCAACTGGCAATATCACCAGCTCGTCGCCCAACGAACTGAAAAGGAATATCTTTAGCTGATACGGCAGAGAAAGCTCTAACTAACTCTAATACAGACGTTCCCTTACCTGATCCTAAATTGATCGGAAGAAAACCTAAGCTTTGCTTTTGCTGCTTTAGATAATTGAGCGCGGCGACATGACCTTGTGCGAGGTCAGTGACATGGATAAAGTCACGTACACCCGTACCATCGACGGTAGCATAGTCATTGCCAAAAATGCTTAATTTATCAAGCTTGCCGACCGCAACTTGTGAGATATATGGCATTAAATTATTTGGAATATCATTGGGATCTTCGCCAATTTGTCCAGATGGGTGCGCGCCAACAGGATTAAAATACCTCAAAGGAATAAGGCTCCAGCTGTTATCTGATAGCGCTAAATCTTCTAGAACATGCTCAACCGTAAGCTTACTCTGTCCATAAGGATTGGTACAGGAACGTGGAGAGTCTTCATTAATGGGCAGAATTTCAGGATCACCATAGACCGTAGCTGATGAAGAAAAGACTAGTTTTTTAACCTCATATTCAGCCATGATTTTAAGTAAGGTAATTGTACCACTCACATTATTATCATAGTACATCAAGGGTTTAGCTACAGATTCGCCAACCGCTTTTAAGCCAGCAAAATGGATCACGCCAAAAAATTGATGCGCTGCAAATACTTGCCTGAGTGAATCAGCATCACGTATGTCGCCTTCGATAAAGTCGATAGGCTGCCCAATAAGGCTAGAAACACGATTTACTGCCTCAAAACTGCTATTGGATAAATTGTCGTATATCACCACCTCGTAGCCTGCTTCATGCAGTGCAATACAAGTATGTGAACCGATATATCCTGCGCCGCCAGTCACTAATATTTTATTTTTATAATTTTCCATATTGATATCCAAAGCAATTTTCAAACAAAAAAAGACACCCCATTGTAGGGGTGCCTTCATTATTTTTCAACGTCATTTGAGTATTAACAGTCAGTTAGCTGCTGATACTACCAACCTGTCACTTCTTTTAGCTTCTCGCCCAATTTTGATGGGTCACGCGTGTAAGCAATACCTGCCGCTTCGAACGCTTTAAATTTATCTTCAGCTGTACCTTGACCACCAGAGATGATAGCGCCGGCATGACCCATACGCTTACCTTCAGGAGCAGTTACACCAGCAATATAGCCAACAACTGGCTTAGTTACATGGTCTTTGATATAAGCGGCTGCTTCTTCTTCAGCAGTACCACCGATTTCACCGATTAAGATAATTGCTTCAGTTTGTGGATCTTCTTGGAACAATTTCAATGCATCAATCTGGTTCATACCAGGGATCGGATCGCCACCGATACCGATACAGGTTGATTGACCAAAACCAAGTTTAGTAGTTTGAGCAACGGCTTCATAAGTCAAAGTACCAGAGCGTGAGATGATACCCACTTTACCTGGCAAATGGATATGACCTGGCATGATGCCGATTTTGCACTGACCTGGGGTGATAACGCCTGGGCAGTTAGGACCGATTAGACGTACATCGCCTGCTGTTTCAAGGTAGCGTTTGGCTTTAAGCATATCAAGCGTTGGTACGCCTTCAGTGATCACAACAATTAGCTTCACACCAGCGTCAATTGCTTCGATGATAGAATCTAGTACAAAAGGGGCTGGTACATAGATAACAGAAGCATCTGCTTGAGTAGCTGCCATTGCTTCAGACATGGTGTTGAATACTGGCAAACCTAGGTGCGTTTGACCGCCTTTACCAGGGGTTACGCCGCCAACAACTTTTGTACCATATTCGATGGCTTGTTCTGAGTGGAACGTACCATTTTTACCGGTAAAACCTTGCACCAATACTTTGGTGTCTTTATCAATTAATACACTCATTATCTTATCCTTGTATGCGGTTGTCTGGTAGGCGCTTGCCTATCCTGCCACGTTAAATGTTAACGTCGGTAGAATAACAGCAAACGCCTTATACTCTTGAGCAATTAAGCTTTAACAGCGTCAACAATTTTTTGAGCGGCGTCTGATAAACCTTGAGCTGAGATCAATTTCAGACCAGATTCTTCTAGAATTTGTGCGCCAAGCTCAGCATTGTTACCCTCTAAACGGACAACAACTGGTACTTTGACGTCAACTTCTTTGATCGCAGCGATAATAGCTTCTGCAATCATGTCACAACGTACGATACCACCGAAGATGTTGATCAGAACACCTTCAACGCTGCTGTCTTCAAGAATAATCTTGAATGCTTCAACAACGCGATCTTTAGTTGCACCGCCGCCAACGTCCAAGAAGTTAGCAGGCTTGCCGCCGTACAATTTGATGATGTCCATCGTAGCCATTGCAAGACCAGCACCGTTTACCATACAACCGATATTGCCTTCTAAGGCAACATAGTTTAGATCAAACTCAGCCGCTTTAAGCTCACGCTCATTTTCTTGTGATTTGTCTTGTAGCGCAGCAATCTTAGGCAAACGATATAAAGCGTTTGAATCAATACCAATTTTGCCATCAACACAAACGATCTCGCCATTTTCGCGAACCGCTAATGGGTTGATTTCAAGTAAATCAATGTCGTTTTCAACGAATGCTTGATAAGCACCAGACATTAATTTAACGAATTGATTGATTTGCTTGCCTTCAAGACCCAATTTAAACGCGACTTCACGCGCTTGGAATGGCAATAAACCAACCAATGGATCAATATTTACTTTAAAGATTTTTTCTGGCGTTTCTTCTGCAACTTTCTCAATCTCAACACCGCCTTCCGTTGATGCCATAAACGTCACGCGACGTGAAGAGCGATCAACAACAGCGCCAAGATATAGCTCGGTTTGCACTGGATACATATCTTCTGCAACCAATACGAAGTTAACTGGTTGACCAGCAGCATCGGTTTGATACGTTACAAGGTTTTTACCGATAAGCTCATCAGTCACTTGCTTTGCTTCTTCACGAGTCTTAACCAGTTTCACACCGCCCGCTTTACCGCGACCACCAGCATGAACCTGCGCTTTGATGACTGCGATATCAGTTGGAGTTTTGTCAAAAGCTGCTGCTGCTTCGTCGCCACTGTAAGCAATGATGCCTTCTTGAATTGGCAAGCCATAGCTTTTCAATAGCTCTTTTGCTTGATACTCATGTAAATTCATTGATTGAATCCTTTATTTTTACCATTAATAAAAAATGAAAACTCATACATCGTAGAATGCTCTACTGTATGTTAGACCAACTCATCATTCAAAATAGTCATTCAAAATAGCTATTCGAACAATGCGATGGTCATGTCATCATCTAATAACCATTTAAGACACTTAACATATCTTTATACAAATATTTTTAGCCATTAAAATTATTTACGTTTTTTACGCTGAATCGCGTGAATCGCACGACCATCCGCAGACAATGCTGCTTCATGGACGGCTTCAGAGATCGTTGGATGCGCAAACGTCATCAACTGCAAATCTTCGATGCTTGATACAAATTCCATCGCAATCATACCTTGATGGACGATATCGCCTGCACCAGCAGAAATCGCATGCATGCCTAATAAACGATCTGTTTTGGCATCAGCAACGACTTTGATAGAACCTTGAGCTTCACTTTGAGCAAGAGCGCGACCGTTTGCAGCTAGGTTAAATGAACCTGTTTTGACTTCATAACCGGCAGCTTCTGCTTCTTGCTCTGTCAAACCAACCCATGCGATTTCTGGATGCGTATAGATGACGTTGATAATAGTGTCATAGTTAACTTGAGCTTTTTCGCCATGAATACGCTCAACAGCCATCATGCCTTCTTCCATGGCTTTATGCGCAAGCATAGGACCGCGTACCAAATCACCGATAGCATAAACGCCATCAAGATTGGTTTTGCACTGATCATTGACATCAATCAAACCGCGTTCGGTCAATTGAATACCACTGTCTTCGCCAAGTAGTTTCTCAGAATAAGCGCGACGACCGACACAAACGATCAGCTTATCAAAGCTCTCTTCACTAGATTCGCCTTTGGTTTCGCTAGTAACGATGACTTGATCACCTTTCACTTCAGCATTGGTCACTTTGGTATCGACACGGATATCAAGACCTTGCTTTTTCAGCATTTTGCCCGCTTCTTTAGCGATGTCTTTGTCAGCAGCAGCCAAGAAGCTAGGTAGTGCTTCATATACCACAACTTCTGCACCTAGACGACGCCATACTGAACCAAGCTCAAGACCAATTACGCCAGCACCGATTACGCCTAAACGCTTAGGTACAGCAGTGAAGTCAAGCGCGCCAGTAGAGTCAACGATACGATCGCCGTCAGTTTTGGCAACTGGAATATCAATCGGCACTGAACCAGCTGCAAGAATGACGTTTTTAGCAGTAATCGTGGTTTCTACTTCATCAGTAAGGGCGGTAAATTTAACTTTTTTATCAGCACCTTTACCATCTTCTAATGTGCCCCAGCCTTGTAGCCAGTCAACCCCATTACCTTTCAATAACGCAGCAACACCGCCAGTTAACTGCTTAACGATGCCTTCTTTACGAGCAATCATTTGCTCGATATCGATAGCAACATCACCAGTAGTAATACCATGCTCATTAAGGTCGTGCTTAGTCGCTTCATAGCGATGTGAGCTATCAAGCAATGCTTTTGATGGGATACAACCGACGTTTAAGCAAGTACCGCCAAGTGCAGGCTCGCCTTTATAGACACGTTTTTCGATACAAGCGACGCTCATGCCAAGCTGTCCTGCACGGATTGCTGCTTCATAACCACCAGGTCCGCCGCCGATGACGACTAAATCATAACTGTCTTTCATAATACGTTCCTATTTTAATTTTAGTTTAATGTTAGGTATCATATAAACCAATTTTATCTCGTTAGTAAACCATCGACTTATCTGTTCGATAACCAATACGATATCTAAATGCTAGATAATAGATGCGTTTAAAAAGACGATAAAGATAGTTGCTGAGTATGCTTAGCTCATTGCTCATAAGATAGAACTGAAAAAGCTAAAAGGCATTAAAAGATAATCTATACAAAGCTAAAAAGCTTGTATCAGTCATGACTGATACAAGCCTAAAAACTTAAAGATCTAAAAGTAACATAGTAGGGTCTTCAACCAATTCTTTCAGTGTTACCAAGAATTGTACCGCTTCTTTACCATCAATCATACGATGGTCATAAGACAGTGCAAGATACATCATTGGCAAGATTTTAACTTCACCATTAACCGCCATAGGACGGTCATTGATCGCATGCATACCCAAGATAGCGGTTTGTGGTGGATTCAAGATAGGTGTTGACATCAATGAACCAAATACGCCACCGTTTGAAATCGTAAAAGTACCGCCAATCATGTCATCTAGACCAAGTTTGCCTTCTTGTGCTTTACCACCAAACTCACGAATCTTGGCTTCAACATCTGCCATGCTCATACGATCAGTATCACGCAGTACTGGTACGACTAGACCACGGTTAGAAGATACGGCAACACCGATGTCATAGTAACCATGATAAACGATATCATCACCGTCTAATGACGCATTCACAGCTGGATAGCGTTTTAGTGCTTCAGTCGCCGCTTTTACGAATAACGACATAAAGCCTAAACGTGTACCATGACGCTTTTCGAACTGATCTTTATACTTGGTACGCATATCCATCAACGGTTTCATGTTGACTTCGTTAAACGTCGTTAGCATTGCCGTTTCTTGAGAAGCAGCTAGCAGACGATTCGCGATTGTTTTACGTAGACGTGTCATTGGTACGCGTTTTTCAGTACGCTCGCCAACTGCTTCAGCAACAGGACGACCACTATCAGAAGTGATTGAGCTGTCCGCTTTCAACGTTGGGTTTGACATGTCAGTTTTAGTCACACGACCGCCGCGACCACTACCTTCGACGTTTTTAGGATCTACGCCAGACTCTTTGGCTGCTTTACGCACTGCAGGGCTTTGATCTTTATGATCAGATTCAGCAGACGCTTGTACTGGCTCGCCGCCATCTGTTGCTTGCTTAGGTTGTACTGGCGCAGCTGGTTGATCTGGATCAACGGCAGGAGCAGCTTCAGCACTGGCGCTAGCACCAGCTTCAAATTCGGCAATCAGCTCATCAGACAATACGGTGTCATCTACTTGCTTAACGATTCGGGTTACAACACCGTTATCAGGCGCGACCACTTCTAATACAACTTTATCAGTCTCGATTTCAGCTAATAGGTCATCACGGTTTACTTGCTGACCTTCAGTGACATGCCATTCAACGATTGTACCATCGGCAACCGATTCTGGAAAAACGGGGGCTTTAATTTCAGCCATCGATATACTCCTTAGATTTGGATATTACTATTTATAATTAAGTCGTGATAGGCAGTCAGTGCCATTTAAAATGTGATATTTAAATTGTCTTACTGGGTACTGACTGTCATCGCCTGATTCATTGATTACATACAATCTGTTATTTATATAAGCTATTAAATAGACAGCTCATCTACACTGATACCAAGACCACCAGCAATTAAATCTTGTTGTTGCTTAACGTGTAATTTTGCTGATCCTGTCGCAGGCGCTGCACTGGCAGGACGTGCAACTGGCTCCATCACTTTTGCTCTGGTTGGATGCGGTACAACAATGCGGAACATATGCGGTGCTAAGTAATACCAAGCGCCTTGGTTCAACGGCTCCTCTTGCGTCCAAACGATTTCTTTTAAGTTGCTGTATTTTTCAATTTCAGCAATTAAGCGTTTTTCTGGTAAAGGATAGAGCTGCTCAATACGAACGATTGCGACATGATCTAAACCTAAAGCACGGCGCTGCTCAAGCAAGTCATAATAAACTTTACCGCCACATAGCACCATACGAGTCACGTTGTCCGGATTTTGCTGATCCATCTCTGGCAATACTGTTTCAAACTTACCATTTGCCAATTCTTCTAATTGAGAAGTCGCAAGCTTATGACGTAGCAAGCTCTTTGGCGACATCACGATTAAAGGTTTACGAATCGGGCGAACCGCTTGACGACGTAGCGCATGATAAATCTGTGCAGGCGTCGTTGGTGTGATGACTTGCATGTTGTCTTCAGCACATAGCTGCAAGAAGCGCTCAAGACGGGCTGATGAATGCTCAGGACCTTGACCTTCAAAGCCATGCGGCAATAGCATGGTCAAGCCGCAAACACGCTGCCATTTGGTCTCGCCACTCGCGATGAATTGGTCGATAACTACTTGAGCACCGTTAACAAAATCACCGAACTGCGCTTCCCAAACCACCAATGCATTTGGCACCGTGGTCGCATAACCATATTCAAAAGCTAATACCGCTTCTTCTGATAGCAATGAGTTATAAGTGGCAAAGCGTGCTTGATCTTCACTCAGGTGAGCAAGTGGCACATACATGCTGCCATCTTCAATATTATATAGCTCGCTGTGACGATGTGAGAACGTACCACGTCCTACATCTTCACCAGTAATACGTACCAGCACTTTATCGTTATCGACCAGTGATGCGTATGCCAATGTCTCAGCTGCACCCCAGTTCAAAAGCTCTTCGCCAGTTTGCATCGCTAAGCGCTGCTCAACCACTTTTTGTACTTGGCGCTGTAGCTTGTAACCTTCAGGCATTTGTGCCATGCGGCGACCATAGCCTTTTAATACTTCGATGTCGACACTGGTATCCCAATCATCAACCAAATCGTGACCCAAATAAGGTTTCCAATCGACAAATAGCTGCTCGTTAGGCTCGTTTACTAATGAATTAGCAACATATTCACCGCGGTCTAATGATTCACGATACTCATCTTCTAAACGCGTCTCATCTTCTTTACTCAGCAAACCTTCTTCGATTAACTGTTTTGCGTAAATAGTACGAGTCGTTGGTAGCTTTTTGATCACTGCATACATGAGTGGCTGAGTAGCTGAAGGCTCATCCGCCTCATTATGACCATTACGGCGATAGCAGAAAAGATCTATAATGATGTCTTTGTCAAACTCATGACGATAATCTAACGCCAATTGCGCGGCAAATACCACAGACTCAGGATCATCACCGTTGACATGCAAAATTGGCGCATGAACCATTTTTGCCACATCAGTACAGTATTCAGTTGAGCGTGCATCTTCTTGACGGCTGGTGGTAAAACCAACTTGGTTATTAATCACAATATGGATGGTGCCGCCCGTCGTATACGCACGGGTTTGTGACATCTGGAATGTCTCTTGTACCACGCCTTGACCAGCAAACGCCGCATCACCATGAATGACGATTGGCAATACTGAATTGCCCGTCTTATTTTCATGAAGTGGCTGATCATTACGACGTACTTGACGCGCACGTACTGAGCCTTGTAATACTGGCGCAACGATTTCAAGATGTGACGGGTTAAATGCCAACGCTAAATGCGCCTCCCCACCTGGTGTCATCACGTTCGATGAAAAACCATTATGGTATTTAACATCGCCTGAGCCCTTTTCTGGCTGAACTTTGCCATCGAACTCATCAAACAAATCAGCAGGGTTTTTGCCCAAGATATTTACCAATAAGTTTAAACGCCCACGATGCGCCATACCAATGACCATCTCTTTTGTACCATAACCGCCAGCACGTTGAATGATTTCATTGATCGCTGGAATAAAGCTCTCGCCGCCTTCCAGACCAAAACGCTTCACACCCGTATATTTACGAGCAAGATATTTTTCTAAGCCTTCTGCTGCCGTCAAACGCTCAAGAATAGACAAACGTTTTTCTGTATCAAAAGAGATATGACCTAGATTGGTTTCTAGATATTTTTCCATCCAGCGCTTTTCTGTGCTGGTGGTCACATGCATATATTCTGTGCCGATATAACGGCAATAGACGCGCTCCATGATTTCAATGATTTCACGTAACGGTGCTTCATTTTTACCGATATTTAGATCATTAGTCGGAAATACTGTATCAAGATCCGCTTCAGAAAGATTGTGATAAGCAAGAGTCAAATCCTCTACTTCCGCACGTGGATGCAGACTTAATGGATCTAACTGCGCACGGCGATGACCGCGACGACGGTAAGCTGAGATGAGTTGCTGTACACCCATTTGCTTATTGTCACCAACATTGTTGCTATGACTGCTAGCCAAGCTATTGGTATCAGTACTGACCTTATTAGCCGTCTGATTACGGGCTAACAATAAAAACTGGTCTTTAATGGCGTTATGCGGCGCATCATTTGGCGATTTGTATTGTTCAAAATACGTTTGCCAATCGCTGCCAACACTATTAGGATCTTCTAGGTATTGCTCGTAGAGAATATCAATATAATTGGCGTTATCAGCGGCCAATTCTGTTTGATCTACGCTCGCTGCTTCTTTAGTTATACTATTCATAATAATCGTCTATTTGATAGATAAATGAATGGAATCGTGCTTATTATTGTAAAATCTGTTGTATACAGGCGGCTCAGCTATTGAATAAATAGCCTTTTAACAATGAACAATCAACATAGAACACCATTCAAATTATTTGTGAACGTTCAGTTTTCTGATGTCGCTCGTCGCAAAACATTAATTTATATATAATGCTACAAGTTATAACTAAATTGTTATTTATAGCATTTTTTTAATTTTTTTTTGTTCAGCTGGCTTATTTACAAGCCATTTCTGCTGAATAACTTGGCTATTGTAGCTCTACAATGACTATTTGACAAATGATACACTGCCGTATAGCGTAACATGGCAACAATTGCAGCCATAGTTTGTTTGTTCAATACTAAGTATTTACACAATGAATATCTATTATCACTTTACGCAATTCATAGGTGATTGACTTCCTGCATATTCACACATTACTGCTATGCATCCGTTTTAACCTCAGTATTATATACCTTCTATCATCGTCATTCACCCCTATAATCTTATAATAACCATGCATTTTTTATGCTTAGCCATTACTACTTATAATTATATAGGCAGATGGAGCAGATAACAGGTTGTCTTACATATAAGCAACGTATTGTTAGTATGGCCTTACTTGCCATGATTATTCTGATGCAAATTCAAATATTGTTCTAAGACGACTTAACAAGCATGGTGACTTTACGCTATTGTTTTGCTTATTTTAACGAATAAAAAACACCACCTTATCTCAGGTGGTGTTTTTTATAGCGCTATTATAAAGCTAATTGAGGCTAAAAGGTATATTAACCTGCTTGATCAAGCAACAAATTACGAAGATGACCGATAGCTTTGGTTGGATTCAAGCCTTTTGGACATACTGATACGCAGTTCATGATACCGCGGCAACGAAATAAGCTGAATGGATCGTCTAAACGAGCCAGACGCGCGCGCGTATCACTATCACGGCTGTCAGAAACAAAACGATCAGCATGCAGTAGTGCTGATGGTCCTAAGAACTTATCAGGATTCCACCAGAATGACGGGCAGCTGGTTGAACAGCAGGCACATAAGATACATTCATATAAACCATTTAACTTGTCACGTTGCTCAGGTGACTGCAAGCGCTCAGTCGCAGGCGCTGGCTGATCATTAATTAAGAATGGATGTACTTTTTCGTACTGCTCGTAGAATTGGTTCATATCGACGACCAAATCACGAACCACTGGCAAACCTGGTAACGGGCGAACGGTTACTTTTTCTGGCAAAGTATTCATGTTGATCAAACATGCTAGACCATTTTTACCGTTAATATTCATGCCATCAGAGCCACAGATGCCTTCACGGCACGAGCGACGGAAGGTAAGAGTTTCATCTTCCTTCTTTAGGCGTAATAACACGTCAAGCAACATACGATCTGAGTCTAATAGCTCAATCGTATAAGTTTGCATGCGCGGCGCTGCGTCCAGATCAGGATCGTAGCGATAGATTTCGATGGTGCGAGTACCTCGGCTCATAATGCTAAACTCCACACGTCGGTGATGGCGGGCATACAAGGATTGCAACATAGTCGCGCTGGCTATTAATCTGTACTGACAAGAATGATCAAATACTGATTAATAGGGCGCTAGCATGAGCTTGTAGCTGGCGGTCACCTTTTTAATAAATGAATAAAGGATAAAACGTTTATGCTGTCTATACACATCAGGCGCAAGGCGTCTGACTTAGTAGACACGAACCTTTGGCTCGATATAATCAACCGTTAATGGAATTTTACGAACCGGCTTATAGATAATCTTATTGCCTTCAGAATACCATAAGGTATGCTTCATCCAATCATTATCGTTACGACCGTTTGGTGCGTATTCATCATCTTCAGGACGATCATAGTCAGAGACACTGTGCGCGCCGCGGCTTTCATGACGCTGGGCCGCCGATATCATCGTCGCTTTTGCTACTTCGTAAAGATTGCCTACTTCAAAAGCTTCAATACGAGCAGTGTTAAAGACTTGTGATTTATCAGCCAAATGAATCTGATCAATCTTTTCGCCTAGCGCTAGGATTTTTGCAACGCCTTCATCCATCATCGCTTGTGTACGGAATACACTGGCATGCGTTTGCATGGTTGCACGAATCTCATCGGCAACGTCTTGCGCATTGTAGCCTGAAGTTGACTGTTGCAGCTTGTCTAAACGACCGACTGTGTAATCAAGGACGCGAGGATCAAGTGGCTTATAGTTATGATCCGCATGATGGAATTCATCAACGATATGCTTACCTGCAGCGCGACCAAAGACTAATAAATCAAGCAGTGAGTTGGTACCTAAACGGTTGGCACCGTGAACACTGACGCACGCACATTCGCCAATGGCATATAGACCTTTAACCACGTTACCTTTTGCATATAGACCATCTTCATCCGTACCTGCTTCTAGATCCGGTACAATCACTTGACCATGAATCGTAGTTGGAATACCGCCCATCATGTAGTGAATGGTTGGGATAACGGGAATTGGCTCTTTAGTGATATCAACGTTAGCGAAGTTCTTACCAATCTCAAATACTGATGGCAGACGCTTCATGATGGTTTCAACGCCTAAATGGGTCATATCCATTACGATATGGTCAGCATTTGGACCACAACCACGGCCTTCTTTGATTTCTTGGTCCATAGAGCGTGATACTAAATCACGTGGTGCTAAGTCTTTTACGGTTGGGGCATAACGCTCCATAAAGGCTTCGCCATCTTTATTACGTAAGATAGCGCCTTCACCGCGGCAACCTTCGGTTAATAGTACGCCGGCACCATGAACGCCCGTTGGGTGGAACTGCCAGAACTCCATATCTTGTAATGGAATACCTGCGCGAACCGCCATGCCAATACCGTCACCAGTATTGATATAAGCGTTGGTAGATGCGGCAAAGATACGACCTGCGCCGCCTGTCGCTAATACAGTGATTGGCGACTGGAATACCGCAACAGTACCCGTTTCTTGTTCAATAGCGATAACGCCATTGATGTTACCAGCGTCGTCTTTGATCAAATCAAGGGCAATCCACTCGATAAAGAATTCAGTACCTTGCTGTAGGTTTTTTTGATATAGCGTATGCAGTAGTGCGTGACCGGTACGGTCAGCAGCAGCACACGCACGTTGTACGGCTTTTTCGCCATAGTTTGAGGTATGACCACCGAATGGGCGCTGATAAATCGTGCCGTCTTCGTTACGGTCAAACGGCATACCCATGTGCTCAAGCTCATACACCACTTTTGGCGCTTCACGGCACATGTACTCAATAGCGTCTTGGTCACCTAACCAATCTGACCCTTTAACGGTGTCATAAAAGTGAAAGTGCCAGTTATCATTGCTCATATTACCCAAACTTGCACCGATACCGCCTTGAGCAGCAACGGTGTGCGAACGGGTCGGGAATACTTTGGTCAAGACTGCAACCTTCATGCCCGCTTCCGCTAAATGCAATGAAGCACGCATACCTGAGCCGCCGCCACCAACGATGACCGCGTCATAGTTTAGGGTTTTAATATTACTAATGGTATTATCTTGTCTAGTTGCCATTACGGTTTTCCTAATGCCTGTTAATGCTTAGAAGTAAATAAAAAGGTTGCTCTGTATCTTATTGTGCGTTAACGCTAGCAAGCTTTTGCTGCAACGCTACTGACAATAATCAAAATACAATACAGACAGCCTTCAACCACTTAATTTGCATATCTATCGTTATATTGGGCTTGCTCACTTTTTCACAGCTTTTATCTATTAAATAAGCGTCATTTACCGTATCAGTAATTGTGAATTTAGTGGGCGCCCAACGCTATGATTAGCTATGACTATTTTGGCTACTAACGGATTTCTTATCGTCTGAGCACTTTAAAGTACGTTATTTAAAATAAACGCTTTCAAATAAGCGAATCATCGCCAATGCTGTCAGGTTCGTCCGTTGTTATGGTTAGATATTCAATTTATAAAAATCAGATAAATCAATATCTAAATCTATGATTAATGGTTAAACCGCAACAACACCGAAGCCGTTACCCCAAAAAATCATAATGCCCCAAAATAGGAAAACTAAAATAGCGATAATCATTAATGACTGTAGCACTAAACGTAGACCTGCTGCGCTTGAGCCCAGTTTGCCAGTGGTAATATAGTCAGTAAATACCGTCCACATACCAACCCAAGCATGACCAGCCAACGCCAAAACGGCCAATAAGCTGAACAGACGCATCGGTAAACTGGTCATAAATTCTGACCATTCAACGAAGCTTACATTGCCATGAGTTAAGAAGAAGCCCAGTAATACCACACTGTATACGGCTAAAACCACACCACTGATACGCTGGATAATCCAATCACGTGAACCTGAGCCGGTTAGACCAGTAGCGCTTTTGATTCCTGAATCATTTTTCATTAGAACATCACCCATACAAATGACGCGACAATTAAGATTGCTGCAATTACAAAGCTAATCATAGAAGCGGCACGGCCAGATTTTAGCTCCTCATTCATACCCATATCAGCAAATAAATGCTTGATACCCATCACAAAGTGATAAGCGATGGCGGCGACAAAAATCCACGCCAAAAAGCGAACAAGGACATTGTCAAATATGGCTTCAAAACTCTCAGGCGACGCCAAAGAATTCTGTAATATCCATAACATGACAGGAATAAGTAGAAATAAAATAATGCCAGAGATACGATGCAAGATTGAAGCTATCGCAATCGGTGAGCGATTAACGCTAATCACTTGGCTTAAGGGCAGATCAATAGGTCGGTTGCTTTTCACAGCGGGCATCCTTTTTGCGGTTATACTCCTGTATCTGCTATCAACGCTTGGTACAAATACACTTCTATAAGCGGCGAGCAACACATGAGATGAATAAGGTAAGGAAGGGCTAGCTGACGTTATTTTATTTGCGCTAAATCTGAAAGCATACGAAGATTGACAGGGTCATTATGGGCATTCAACTATCGCTCAATAAACCCTTTCAACAATAAGCTTTCTACATATTAACAGACCACAAAACGAAGCACGGGATAAATCGATTAACTATTCTATTTTTACTGGTTCCCATTAACAAAAAAAAGACAACGCCATGGAGTCATCTCTATGTTATCCTTTTTTGTTAAGGTAAACTTCACTGTAGGCTATTTAAAAATAGAACAGTTAACAAGAATATTCAAGCGATAAGCTCGGTCTTGGTCTACAAAGTGATTATTCAATCGTAACAAAGTATGAGTGGAGCAAAGCCCCTTACCTACTTTATTAGGACAAGTCATCAATTTGCGCAAAGCTAGTGCCAGTTAAATCCCTCTAATTATAAAATGACTGAGCCCTAATTACAAATTTATCCCCTAAATAGTGGTTATTAGAGATTTATTAACAAAAAACTGGCTATTTGCAATATGAATTCATTAGTATTACTCAGGCTTAGTGACCTATAAAGCCAAACGAATGTATCAGCTAATGATGCTCTGTCTGTTTTATAGTAAATATTAGAAGATATCTCAGAAGAGTACTTGTTTAAAACTGTCTCTTTATATCTAGGTTAATAATAATCATTACGCTATGATAAATAAGATGGTTTACAGTCAAATTACCTACTAGACATATTTTGATACAAAGTTTACAACCGATAAGCACTACTAGCGCACGTCTATTGGTGGTCTAGCAAGTAAAAGTCTTTTCAAAACTTAAGTAATAACTGCTAATATAGCCTGCATATTAAATAGGTCACATTCATTTTGGCCATTTGACTATTTATGACGCGAGGGTGTGCGTCACTATTATTTTTGTTCTAACAAGTTAAAACAATGGAGATTAAATTATGGCTGATAATCAAGCCACATTGACCTTAGATGGTAAGGACTACCAACTTCCTATTACTGAAGGTACTTTAGGGCCGTCAGTTATCGAAGTTGCTGCTTTCCAACAAGCTGGCTATTGGACCTATGATCCAGGCTTTATGGCAACTGCTCCTGTCGAATCGAAAATTACCTTCATTGATGGTGGTAAAGGCGAGCTATTGCATCGCGGCTATCCTATTGACCAGTTAGCAAACAATGCAGAATATCTAGAAGTGGCTTATGCACTGATTCATGGTGATCTGCCTAACGCTGAGCAAAAAGCCGATTTCTTTGAAAAAATTCGTAAGCATACTGGTGTTCATGATCAATTGCGTAAGTTCTTTGAAGGCTTCCGTCGTGACGCCCATCCAATGGCAATTATGGTTGGTGTCGTTGGTGCCTTATCTGCGTTTTATCATGAAGATTTAGACATCAGCAATGAAGAACATCGTGAAATTACCGCGATTCGTCTCATCGCTAAAATGCCGACACTTGCGGCAATGAGTTATAAATACTCACAAGGCGAACCGTTCATGTATCCACGTAATGATTTCAATTATGCGGAAAACTTCTTATACATGATGTTTGCCACGCCTGCTGATGTTGATTACCAAACCAATGACGTCATCACTCGCGCCATGGACAAAATCTTTACTTTGCATGCTGACCACGAGCAAAACGCGTCAACGTCTACGGTACGTCTAGCTGGTTCTACTGGCGCTAACCCTTATGCGTGTATCGCTGCTGGTATCGCCGCCCTTTGGGGACCATCACATGGCGGCGCGAACGAAGCCGTGCTTGAGATGTTAGATGAGATCGGTTCAGTTGAAAATGTGCCTGAATTCATGGAAAAAGTGAAAAGCCGTGAAGTGAAACTGATGGGCTTTGGTCATCGCGTTTATAAAAACTTTGATCCACGCGCACAAGTAATGAAAGAAACTTGTGACGAAGTACTAGGCGCATTGGGTATCAATGATCCTAAGCTTGAGCTTGCTATGGCACTTGAGAAAATCGCTTTAGAAGACCCGTTCTTCGTTGAGCGTAATTTGTATCCAAACGTTGATTTTTACTCGGGTATTATCCTTAAAGCCATCGGTATCCCAACGTCAATGTTTACCGTTATCTTTTCACTAGCTCGTACTTCTGGTTGGATCAGCCATTGGCTTGAGATGCACAGCGCACCGTTCAAAATCGGTCGCCCACGTCAGTTATACACTGGTGAAACGCAGCGCGATTTTGTTACAGTTGAAGATCGTAAATAGTAATTAAGCATTTGTAAAAATAAACAGTCATAAAAAATCTCGCCATGTGCGAGATTTTTTTATGGCTAAATTTAACGGATTACTTAAATTCTTTTAGCGTTTGCTCATATTTAGCGATTTGTTCATCATAACCTTCAATCGTTTCATTGAATTTCGCCATTAGCATCTCAAATTCTTGTTGTTGGGTTTGTTTCATTTTTTGCATATCTAGTACTTGCTGGGCTTCTATCTGCTCCCAAACTTGATGCTGAATAATTAAACGTGCCAATGCAGGGCTTTTAGCACTGACTCTGCCAGCAATTTCTGCATCTTCAAAAAGCTGTGGTACTAAGGTTGCGATATTAATCAAAGTATCCGTATCCTGCGCATTCAGTGGCGTGGTCACTGGCTGATAAAGCGCTTCCATTGCTTGCTCATAGCGTTCTATAATCTGCTTTTCAGTTAATATCACAGGTTTACGTGGCTCTAAGCTAATACGCTTTAACACCGTTAAATCGCGCTCACCAACTTCGGTACTGGTGTTAATTTCATCGTTTGTGTCAGTATCTGTCCCAGAGTTGCCATTTTCTGCATCCTTTACAGCTGCTACCGGATCTTGTGTTAGTTGTGGCGTAGCATCTATAGCTCCTTGATCGCTGTTAACTGGCTGATCATTGCCAGTTGCAACAGTAGGCTTATCGACTAATAAAGCGTTTTCACTGTCTGCGATATCAGCAGCTTGTAGCGACTCGTACTCTGCTTGCAGACGCCCCTGCAATGCCTGAAACTGGGTAACATATAAAGGTTGGAACTGCTCAATACGTGCGGCAGCAGAATCACTTTGCGCCATCGGTTGGCTGTCTTCTTCACTTGTTTGCTCACTGGTTTGGGGCTTATCCGCTACATTTTCTTCTGCTGCTTGCTGCTGACATCCGCTTAACAATAAGACACCAGTCAATGCCGCCGCCAGTAGGGCATTTGAGTGCTGTGGACACTCAATACCTTTATTGGTAAGGTTACCATAAACACCATTATCATGTTTTACTAGCCAAAATTTAAACATCTGAATTTATTTCCTGTGTTAAAAACAAAAATATCACATAGCTATATAGAGGTTAAGAATCAGTCGCGGCATGGTCTACTAGGCTCAAGATTAGTCGCAATTAAACCACTAAAAATGGAATACAGCCTGCAAGATCTTGACAGTATTGTCCGCGCTGACGACGAACAAAATAGTCTTGTACCATGCGTGCCTGCTGCTCGATACCATATTTAAAAAAAGGCTTACCCACTTTTAGCACATAATTATAGCGACGATCGATAATAGCACCGCGTACCACCTTCAAGCCTTGTTGCAGCTGCCACACATGTGTCAACTCATGTATCAGCCAACCTTGTTTGCCCAATGGCGCTTGGCTGAAATCATCTATCCAATCTGATGCATGAAAATAAATATGACCATTAGGACTCACAGCGTAATGTTTGAGTACCCACCATGCTGTTTTCAGCTGAACGTCATCAAGTCTGAGGCTGTCACCAAAAACCGAACGTGCAAGAGTAATTTCACCTTCAGTAAGAGACCGCGCTTGTTGTTTAGCAGTTACTAAGTTAGCAGATGCTGAACTACGATTTAATAGACGCTTAAAAATCGACTGCAACATGACTACTATCATCCTTTATCTGTGATCTATCATTTTCGTAAAGTTAGTTAACACCTTAATAGGGATAATATAGATATAAATAAAGCGTTAAAGACATAAGCTGTACATTTAGCTGACTTTTATTAACGTGAATCTGCGTTAGCCTAGCTTTTATAATAATGTTAAAAACATCATGAATTATTACCTTATTTATGACTTATTGCTTAATCGCAATAAGGACAGCATTATAAAGACAAATATCAAAAACAGTAATTTGACTTTGAATACTATGGATAACTGTTTAATCTTACAATAAAAAGCTTTGAATCACAGAAGCTATAGAGAATTTTATGCCACCTAATTTTCATGCTGATACACCCCTCGCCCAGCGTATGCGCCCGACCACGCTTGATGCCATTATTGGTCAAGAGCACTTGTTAGCAGTAGGTGCTCCGCTAAGGCGCTTGGTAGAGCAAGGACACCTACCGTCTATTATTTTGCATGGAGAAGCAGGCATTGGCAAGACAACCATCGCTATGCTTTTGGCGGATGCCGTTGAACGACCTTTCCATGCACTATCTGCTTTAAATACTGGGGTTAAGCAGTTACGCGAGGTATTAGACAGTAAGGATTCATTGAGTTTTGAGTCGCCGGTGGTCTTTATTGATGAGATTCATCGGTTTAATAAAGCTCAGCAAGATGCGCTACTTGGTGCAGTAGAGTCTGGCGATATCACCTTGATTGGCGCGACCACTGAAAATCCTTCCTTTAGTGTCAATAATGCCCTCTTGTCTCGTTGCCAAGTGTATCGCCTAGAGCCATTGACGCCTGAGCAAATCAGTGCGGTATTACAGCGGGCGCTTTTAGAAGATAATATACTGAAAAACCTATCGGTCGATTTGCAGGCGCAAGATACGATTAGCCAGTTGGCACATGGTGATGCACGAAAAGCCCTTAATTTATTAGAGCTGGCGATTCAAACGGCTGATACCAAGCAATCACCGCTCATTATCGACGATGCCTTAGTCGCTCGTGTCGCCCAGACTGCACTCGTACGCTATGATAAAGATGGTGAGCAGCATTATGATATGGTCTCAGCCATGATAAAGTCAGTGCGCGGCTCAGATCCTGACGCGGCACTATATTGGATGGCACGGATGCTGGTGGGCGGTGAGCCTGCCGACTTCATCGCGCGGCGTTTGGTAATTTTAGCCAGTGAAGATATCGGTAACGCCAACCCTAATGCCCTACTCCTTGCTGATGCGGCATTGCGCAGCGTGCAATCCATCGGCATGCCAGAATCACGTATTATCTTGGGGCAAGTGGTGGTCTATCTGGCAACCAGTGCCAAAAGTAATAGTACTTACAACGCTATCAATGCTGCGATGAGCTTGGCAGAAAAAGACGCCTCACCTGTGCCGCTACACCTACGTAATGGCGTGACCAAATTAATGCGCAATCAAGGCTATGGACAAGATTATATCTATCCCCACAATTATCCCAATCATTATTATGCGCAAAGTTATTTACCAGACAATTTAATCGGTACGCGCTTTTATGAATTTGCGGACAATCAGCGTGAGCAGCATAGCAAGCAGTTTATCGATTGGCTGAAAGACCAAGCGGCGAGTAATGACTAATCACTCAAAATATGACTGATTATATGCGGCGATCTATCAATTGTCGTTACCATTAGTGATACTAATCACGATTTTAGATAGACTGGCCTATATAGTTTCAAGATGAGGCAGCACAGTGGGATGAAAAGCGTTAAAATGTCCTCATAATGATGTGTAAGCAATGATTAGATAACGTCTACAGTTGATAAATTTGATCCAGCGCGTTTTGCTTAGCCACAACAGCGCTTTGTCGCATCTACTGCTACAATAGGCAGACAACGCTTTATATCCCATATTGACACCTATTTATATAATAAAATATTGAGATCTACTATGAGTTTAAATACGATTCCTGAGATTATCGAAGACATTCGTGCAGGTAAAATGGTCATCTTGATGGATGATGAAGACCGCGAAAACGAAGGCGATATTATCATGGCAGCGACCCACGTGCGCCCTGAAGATATCAACTTCATGATTACTCATGCACGTGGCTTAGTTTGTTTGACCTTGTCACAAGCACGTTGCCAGCAGTTGGCACTGCCACTCATGTCTGACCGTAATGAAGCAAAATTTAGTACCAATTTTACCGTTTCTATTGAAGCAGCTGAAGGCGTGACTACGGGCATCTCAGCCGCTGACCGCGCGCGTACCATTCAAGCAGCTGTCTCCTCTTCTGCAAAACCAGAAGATATCGTTCAGCCTGGGCATATTTTTCCAATCATGGCACAGAATGGTGGTGTCTTGCACCGCGCCGGACATACCGAAGCAGGTTGTGATTTGGCACGTCTTGCCGGACTTGAGCCAGCAGCAGTGATTGTAGAGATTATCAATGCGGATGGCACCATGGCACGCCGTGATGATCTTGAAGTATTTGCAAAGGAACATGATTTAAAAATTGGTACGATTGCTGATTTGATTAACTACCGTATTGCTAATGAGCAAACCGTCGAAGAAATTGCATCGCATCCGTTTGAGACCGAGTATGGCACTTTTACCTTACATCGTTTCCGTGAGTTCGGTGCAACTGAAACCCATTTAGCCTTGGTTAAAGGCGATGTGAGCCAAGGTATTAGCACTGTTCGCGTCCATGGTTTCCATCCTCTACGCGATTTATTCGCTGCCAAAAATGATACCACTGGTCGTAGCGGCTGGAGCGTACGCTCAGCATTAGAAGAGATCAGTGCATCAGAGCGTGGTGTCTTGGTTTGGATTGGCAATCATGAGCCGACTGACCTAGGTGATGCCTTGGACAAGGCGGCATTGAATGAAGCTCTGTCTACCATCACACAGCAACCATATCGCAGTATTGGTGTTGGCGCACAGATTTTGCGTCATTTAGGGGTACGTGATATGCGCCTCTTGTCCTCACCGATGAAGTTTTATGCCTTATCAGGTTTTGATTTGAACGTGGTTGATTTTGTCCATGCACCAAAGCAAGATTAATAGGCTTAATTAATAGAAACTTATGATCAATAAAAAAGGCGCATCAACTGAGGTTGGTGCGCCTTTTTTATTATTTGCTCAAAGCTTAACCACAAAGCATCATACTTAGAGTTGTGGGATATGACCGAACGTTGCTTCTAGAGCTAGTAGTCGTTCACGCTCCTCGTTCGTCCATGGCTTTTTATCTTGACCATTGCTCTCCAAGCGCACTATCACTGCCTCAGCGGTCGCAACGATGGCAGCTTGTGCCATACTATAATAGCTGTACTCGATTACTATGCTGGTGGTACCCAAACGCTGGCAACGAACGCCTAATAACAAGGTATCAGGAAAAATCACTGGGCGCAAATACTGGCAGCTTGATTGTGCCAATACCGTAACCATATTGCCATCAAACATGCCCAGCGCCTGCAAATAGTCAATACGGGCTGACTCAGCGTAGCGATAGTACACCACATTATTTAGGTGATTAAAGGCATCCATTTCACCCCAATGAATCGGCTGCTGATGGATAATAGGATAATGCGCTAGCTCTTCAGGACGATGATTATCCAAATTATCAATGATAGATGTTTGATTGAAAAGTTCCATAACTGCCTGTCTCTTATTTTTATAATACTTTAAAACAATAATACTTTAAAACAATAATACTTTAAAACAATCGTATAAATCAGTAGTGCATTAACGTTGCGGCTTATTTAAAATCTGTGAGGTTAATAATGGCGATGCTTTTGGTGCATTAACAATCAGTCTATCCAAATCTTCGATCACTTCTGGCATATTCTTAGGAGAGGATTTGGTCTGCAAGTCATTTTTTTCTGACTGTTGCTTGTTATCGATAGAAGCCTGTGACTCTGCTTGTTTAGGCATCAGCGTTTGCAGCTGCTTACGTGCTTGATTTAAATACATGACTAACTGATCACGATCATGCATGTTGCTGGCTTGGCTGGCTAGATTTAAGGTCATGATGGCTTCATGAATCGTCAGCTGCCGACGCGTTAAACGGCTATTGTCAGTAAATTGGCTCGTCGTTGTGTTTTTCTGTGGTGCACTGTTGAGCTCAGTATTAGCAGCACGCTCATGGCGATATAAAAAATCTTGGATATTTTGAATCGCAAGATTTTGTAGCTGCCAAGAGCTTGGCTGAGCGCTTCTCGCTTGTAAGCGCTCAATATCTTTAACCAAGCTTTGCTTGATGACGACCGTTAGTGCAGGCGCAATCTCGTTACTTTTTTGTGAAAGCTGCCAATGTAGACCTTGCAATAAATCAATCGCCGCACTGCCATTACTGTCTGCCAGCAACCTATCAGCAGCTTGTATCTGGATACGTAATAAATCAAGCTGATTTTGAGCTTGGCTATTGACTGCTGCACTAGTCGCTGGCAGCGTTTGTTGACTCATCGCAAATAAGCGGTCGTCCATCTCATTTAAACGGCTGACAACTTGCTCATTACTTTGCAAGCGCTCATTGACCGTATGCTGAAAACGCTGCTGACTGATATATAGCCACAGTAAGACGCCTATCAACAATAAAATAACCACCCATTGCAAGCGTAACAAGAACATATTTGCTTGCCGGCGCTGCTGAAGAGCAGAAGGATCTTTCGATAACGATTCAGAATTCATTGGCATAAGGCCACACCGTTCATGATTGATAAGGTTAAGCGTAAACAGTTGAGCAAATAATTTAAGTAATTTTAGAGTAGTAGCACGTTACGCTAAACGTCTCTTTTTATCTCAAATTAACTGTATTTCAAATATTATAAGCTGGTTGTCTTAATAGCAGTGAGAATGGTTTCTGGCGCTAAATCCTCTACGCGCCAATAACTTAAATTTTGCTCAGCAACCATATTGGCTAAGCGCTCACCCAATACCACATAAGAAAAGTCTGATAGTTTAAGTGGCG
>Ga0136557_1000304_pt1 | contig 39557 bp, 21 predicted proteins | sample AntRauTorckE6832_FD_104796 | JGI IMG/M metagenome (GOLD analysis project Ga0136557, IMG submission 104796) | Saline lake microbial communities from Rauer Islands, Antarctica - Metagenome Torckler E6 #832 | ecosystem: Environmental > Aquatic > Non-marine Saline and Alkaline > Saline | place...
CAACCGCCCCATCTACGATGATAAGAGCCTTCGGGTTGTGGCCGGTTACACGATTCTTCAGCCGCGAATGGTGAGCAGCCCCTCCGAGACCAGCCTGTCGCGCTATGCCCGCCTGTGTGGTAGCGATTTTGGTATCGATCCGTATACCCGTGCCGTCTCCGACGTGTATCAGGATCTGTTCGGCGAGGGGTCGTTTATCGGCAAGGGCATCTATGATATCGACGTCTTCGAGCAGGCATTGGGTGGTCGTTTTCCCGACAATCGCATCCTCAGTCACGATCTGATCGAGGGCTGCTACGCCAGGGCCGGCCTGCTCAGTGATGTACAGCTTTACGAGGAGTATCCGACCAACTATGCCACGGATGTAAAACGACGCCATCGCTGGATCCGGGGCGACTGGCAGATCGCCCGCTGGCTGTTGCCCCGGGTGCCGGGGCCGGACGGGCAGGTGCTGCACAATCCACTCTCGATTCTGTCGCGCTGGAAGATTCTCGACAACCTGCGGCGCAGTCTGACAGCGGCTGCCCTGACACTCCTGCTGCTGCTTGGCTGGACTGTGCTGGGTTCTCCTTTTTTCTGGACTCTGGCGGTGATCGGTATGATCGTCATTCCACCCCTTTTGGCTTCGCTTTTGAATCTTTCGCGGAAGCCGATCGATGTAAGAGGTGGCCGACACCTGGTAAATACCCTGAAGTCGGTCTGCCACGACTGCCTGCAGGCCCTGTTCGCCCTGATCTGCCTGCCCCATGAAGCCTTTTACAGCCTCGATGCTACCCTGCGCACCCTGTGGAGAATGCGGATTTCACACCGACATCTGCTCCAGTGGAACCTCTCGGGAGGGAGGGCCGACACTGTCACGGACCTGCGTAGCAGCATCCGGTTCATGTGGAGTTGTCCTGCTGTCGCCGTTATTGCCGCTATAATGCTCGGATTTGTGCTCGGGTTTGGACAACCCGCCGCCTTTTTGGCGGCCGGGCCGATCCTGATTCTATGGGTGTCCTCGCCGCTCATCGCCTGGTGGATAAGCAGGCCGATTACTCGCCGCGGCGAACAACTGACGGCCGATCAGACTCGTTTTCTCCGCAGTCTTTCCCGGAAAACCTGGTCCTTTTTTGAAACCTTCATCGGAGATGAGGATCACTGGCTGCCACCGGACAACTTCCAGGAATATCCTGTCGATGCAATTGCTCACCGAACCTCACCGACGAACATGGGGCTGGCCCTGCTGGCCAATCTGTCGGCTTATGATTTCGGCTACATTTCCGCCGGCAAACTGCTCCAGCTGACGGCGAATACCCTGGGCACCATGGAGAGGCTTCAGAGACATCGTGGCCATTTCTACAACTGGTACGATACGCGATCCCTTGAACCGCTCCTTCCACTCTATATTTCGTCGGTGGACAGCGGTAATCTTGCCGGTCATCTCCTGACTCTGGCGCCAGGCCTGCGAGGTCTTGGTGATCAGCCGATTGTGGGCGAGCCGGTGTTGCATGGACTGAGCGACACGTTAAACGTCATGGACGAGCTGGCCGATAACTCCCTGGTCGATCGACGAGCGGAACTGCGGTGCGAGCTTGACCAGGCGCTGGCTGCCGCACCCCTCTCTCTGAGTGTAATCAGCCGGTGCCTCCGGCAAATTACACGCTCTGCCGACCTGCTTGTCGGCGAGGCAGAGGAAAGCGACACCATCCACGCCGGTCAGTTGGCCTGGTGGGCACGCGCCTTTAACGAGCAGTGCGGCGATGCCCTGGATGAGCTTACTCTGCTGGCGCCGTGGACCGAGGCTGCGTCACCCCTTGATGAATCGAATGACCGTCCTGATGCTGATGTGGTTCCCACTCTTGGCCGGGCGGCGGAAATGGTTGTCGGGGGGGAACAGAACAGAGCCGCCGCGGACCGCTTGGCGGTAATCGATGATCTCTGCCGACGTGTGAACCGGCTCGCCCATATGGAATATGGATTTTTGTATAACACCAGCCGGCGACTTCTGGCCATCGGCTATAATGTCACTGATAATCGTCTTGACTCCGGTTGCTACGATCTGCTCGCCTCGGAGGCGAGGTTTGCCGGGTTCGTGGCCATTGCCCAGGGGCAGCTGCCCCAGGAAAGCTGGTTTGCCTTGGGCCGTCTGCTCACCACCTCCGGCGGAGAGCCGATCCTGTTGTCGTGGAGCGGCTCGATGTTCGAATATCTGATGCCCCAGCTGGTCATGCCATCCTATGAAAACACCTTGCTTGATCAGACCTGTAAGGCTGCGGTGGCCAGTCAGATAGAATACGGTAGAAAAAGCGGTGTGCCCTGGGGTGTCTCGGAATGCGGCTACAATTCCATCGATGTCCAGCATAACTATCAATACCGGGCCTTTGGCGTTCCCGGTCTGGGGTTGAAACGCGGCCTGGCCGAGGATCTGGTGATCGCCCCCTATGCCTCGGTGATGGCCTTGATGGTCGCACCCAGGAAAGCCTGTGCCAATCTCGAGCGACTGACAGGGGAGGGCATTGCAGGAACATACGGTTTCTATGAGGCAATCGACTATACTCCTTCCCGTCTGCCCTCCGGGCAGACAAGAGAGGTGGTTCGTTCCTATATGGCCCATCATCAGGGGATGAGTTTTCTCTCTCTTGCCTATCTGCTCCTCGACCGACCAATGCAGCGGCGGTTCGAAGCGGAACCGCTGTTCCGGGCGACTCTTCAGCTGCTCAAAGAGAAAATTCCCAAGGCGACAACCTATTTTGCCCACACCACCATGCTGGCCGAGGAGCATATTGCCGCCGGTCCTGAAGAATCACCGATACGGGTGTTCAGCACACCCGATAGCCCGAGTCCCGAGGTGCATCTTCTTTCCAACAACAGCTATCATGTCATGATTACCACTGCCGGTGGAGGCTACAGCCGCTGGCGGGATCTTGCCGTCACCCGATGGAGTGAAGACTACACCCGCGACAACATGGGTACCTTCTGTTATATTCGCGACCTGGCCGGCGACGGGTTCTGGTCGACCACCTATCAGCCGACGCTGTCCAGCAGTAAAAACTTCGAGGCGATCTTCTCCGAAGGACGAGCTGAGTTTCGCTGCCGACATGATGCTCTTGACGCCTATACCGAAATAGTGGTGTCTTCAGAGGATGACGTCGAGCTGCGAAGGACGACCCTTACCAACCGCGGTAACAGATCACGGGAGATCGATATCACCAGCTATGGTGAAGTGGTCCTGGCGCCGCCCATGGCCTCCGCCTTGCATCCGGCCTTCAGCAACCTTTTTGTCCAGACTGAGATAGTGCCGGAGCAGCGGGCTGTTCTCTGTACCCGAAGGCCACGTTCCCAGGAAGAAGAGACTCCCTGGATGCTGCACCTGATGGCCGTCGACGGGGCGGATGTGGAGGAGGTTTCCTTCGAGACCGACCGAATGCGGTTCATCGGTCGCGGCAACACTGTCGCCAACCCGCAGGCAATGGCAAAAACCGTCTCAACGCTGTCCGGCAGCCAGGGTTCGGTGCTCGACCCGATTGTTGCCATCCGGTGTCGAATTCTTCTTGGTCCGGGCGATTCGGCGACTGTCAGGATAGTGACCGGGATCGGTGCCGATCGTGACGAAGCAAAAAGCCTGACGGCAAAATATCAGGACCGTCATCTGGCCGCCCGCTCCTTCGATCTTGCCTGGACCCACGCTCAGGTACTGCTCCGCCAGATCAACGCCACCGAGGCCGACGCACATCTCTACGGTCGCATGGCCGGTGCCCTGCTCTATGCCAACCAGGCATTGCGCGCCGATCCCAGCATTATTAAAAAGAACAATCGAGGCCAGTCGGGTCTGTGGGGGTATGCTGTTTCCGGTGATCTGCCCATTGTTCTTGTGCAGATTGAAGACCGCGCCAATATCGATTTGGTGCAGCAGATGGTGCAGGCGCATGCCTACTGGAGGTTAAAAGGATTGGCAGTTGATCTGGTGATATGGAACGATGACCATGCCGGATACCGCCGGCTCCTCCATGACCAGATCATCGGTCTCATTACCGCGGTCAGCGGAGCCAGTATCATGGATCACTCCGGCGGCATCTTCGTGCGTCCTGGTGACCAGGTATCCGAGGAAGACCGAATCCTCTTCCAGGCCGTTGCCAGGGCCATTTTCTCTGACAGGAAGGGGACGCTGGCGGACCAGATTGGTGGACGCAATCTGCCGGTGCTGAGTATCCCCCGGCTCGTCCCCAGCAGGACCATGCGGCCCAAAATGCCGACTGTCGCACCCCTGCCACGCCCTGATTTATTGTTCTCTAACGGGGTGGGAGGTTTCACCGCCGATGGCCGCGAATATGTCATCAGCACGGGAGAAGGGCGCAAGACCCCGGCACCTTGGATTAACGTTTTGGCCAATCCCGTCTTCGGCACGGTGGTTAGCGAGAGCGGTCCGGTCAATACCTGGAGTGAGAACGCCCATGAATTCCGGCTCACCCCCTGGCCCAATGATCCGGTCAGTGATGCTGCCGGCGAGGCCTTTTACCTCCGCGATGAGGAGCGCGGCCATTTCTGGTCACCAACTCCTGCGCCCTGCTGCGGCAAAACTCCCTACGTCACCCGGCACGGTTTTGGCTACACCGTCTTTGAATGTACCGAACGTGGCATCCACTCGGAATTGTGGCTCTTTGTTGCTGTCGATGCGGCCGTTAAGTTTGCGGTGCTCAAAATCCGCAACACCACGAAGAGGACACGTAAACTCTCGGCCACCGGGTATATTGAATGGGTACTGGGTGATTTGCGGCAGAATTCGGCCATACACGTCGTCACTTCGGTTGATCCGAAAAGCGGTGCCATTTTCGCCCGTAATCCCTATAACACCGAATTCCACGGCCGAACCGCATTCTTTGATGTGGATGCTCCCAGTCGCAGTGTGACGTGTGACCGGACCGAATTTCTGGGCCGCAATGGAACGCTTGCGGCGCCGGCGGCGATGCAACGGACCAGGCTTTCCGGTAAGGGCGGGGCGGCGCTTGATCCATGCGGTGCCATTCAGGTAAGTGTTACACTGGCACCAGACCAGGAAGAGGAAATAGTTTTCCGTCTGGGGATTGGCCGTGATCAAGACGATGCCCTGGAAATGGTCAATCGTTTTCGAGGCCGGAGTGGAGCACGCAATGCCCTCGATGCGGTATGGCAACACTGGTCCTACACTCTGGGGGCGGTCAATGTCGAAACGCCCGATCAGTCCCTCAACGTCCTTGCCAACGGCTGGCTGCTCTATCAGACTCTTGCCTGCCGGCTCTGGGGGCGCAGCGCCACCTATCAGTCGGGCGGGGCCTTTGGCTTCCGCGATCAGCTCCAGGATGTAATGGCCCTGGTTTACTCTCGTCCGCAGCTGGTTCGCGAACATCTGCTCCTGGCAGCATCCCGTCAGTTTGTTGAAGGGGATGTGCAGCACTGGTGGCATCCACCGCTTGGTCGTGGGGTCCGCACCCACTGTTCCGACGACTATCTCTGGCTGCCCCTGGTCACCAGCCGCTATGTTCTTACCACCGGCGACAGGGGAGTCCTGGATGAGCAGATCCCCTTCCTTGAGGGGCGTCCGGTGAATGATGATGAAGAGTCGTACTACGATATGCCAACTCGATCCGATGAATCAGCCGACCTCTATGACCACTGCCGCCGAGCCGTTCTACGCGGTCTTAGCTATGGCGACCACGGCTTGCCACTGATAGGCTCCTGCGACTGGAACGACGGCATGAACCTGATCGGCGAAAAAGGTAAAGGTGAAAGCGTCTGGCTGGGTTTTTTCCTCTATGAAGTGCTCATGCGTTTTGCCGAGATTGCCGATCTGCGAAGCGACATAACCATGGTTGAACGCTGCCATCATGAGGCCGAAGCTTTGGGGCGCAATCTCGAAGAACATGGTTGGGACGGCCAATGGTATCGTCGGGCCTATTTTGATAACGGCACTCCGCTCGGCTCCGCGGAAAACAGCGAATGCCGTATAGACTCGATATCACAGAGCTGGTCGGTGCTGTCCGGAGCGGCCGATTCGGCTCGTCGCCGTCAGGCCATGGAGGCGGTTGACCGGCACCTCGTCCGTCGTCAGCATGGCCTGATCCAGCTTCTTGATCCGCCCTTTGACACATCAACGCCAAATCCCGGCTATATCATGGGCTATGTGCCCGGTGTCCGTGAAAACGGCGGACAGTATACCCATGCGGCCATCTGGGCGACCATGGCCTTTGCCCGGCAGGGTGATAACAGGCGCGCCTGGGAGCTTTTCTCGATGATCAATCCGGTGAACCATGGCCGCACGCCTGCAGAGACCGATGTGTACAAGGTTGAACCCTACGTCGTCGCCGCAGATGTCTACGCGGTTGCACCACATACCGGCCGCGGCGGCTGGACCTGGTATACCGGGTCGTCGGCCTGGATGTATCGGCTGATTCTTGAATCACTTCTTGGTTTGCGACTTGAAGTTGATCGGTTGTATTTCTCCCCTTGCTTGCCCGCTGACTGGTCATATTTTACCATGCACTACCGCTACAGGGAAACGGTGTATCATATCTCCGTTCAGCAGCTGTCTGCAGGCGAGCATACTGCCCAGGTTGTGGTGGACGGCGAATATCAGGATGAGGATGAAACCGGTATACTCCTTGTTGATGACCATATTGAACATTGGGTCGAGGTGAAGACACGGTTTGGGAGAGGCGATCTGGAGAAGAGTTGATATGATCCGCCGGGAAGGTTGAAATACATAAAATAAGGTGAATGCGCTTAGGAGGTATTCCGGAGGTATTCCGGGGACATGTTGCTGTTTTTAGGCCGGCATGGCTGGCCGGGCCACGTGTCCTCCCCGGTTATATCCTCAACGATTGGCTAAAATTTTTCTGGGTTCTGGGTTAATTGGTCCCCTGAGAACATAGATGATTTAAAAGGTATTGTGGCCCCTGAATTCCCTGAATTCCAGATTCCAGATTATCGAAAAGTTGAGATTCATTTTGTAAGAGGGTGCCTGATCTTGGACGATGGCTCCCGGTTTTTGGAAGCCATCAATCAAATAGGCAATTGTTTACTGAGCGCTCTTTTTTCTTCGGGCCACACCAGTAAGTCCAATCAGACCAGTTCCAAAGAGGAGCATTGTTACCGGTTCTGGTACAGGTACTGGTGCTGTTACTGGTGAATTTGGCAACTTGAAGGTGCTTGTTCCTAGTTGTCCAGTTTTTGGTTGCACAGTTACTGATTGCGCATTCAATGACCAATTACCCACCACTGTAAAATCAAAACTAGGGGCATAAAACGTCCCTCTCCCTTCCAAATTTTTTAAATCTACCCTGTTGGTCACAACAGAGATCTCATTGAGATCAAATTGATATCTGCCTCCTGGCTCCGACGTGTCAACCCACCACAACGGCGTCACAGATGCAAAAAGGTTAAAATCAATACCAGCAACATTTTCATTTTCCATTATGGGAGACCAGTTAAAACCAGTAAAACTAATACCCCCCGTTAACATGTCAGCTGAGGCGACCCCTACCATCAAAAAAGATCCTGCCACAGCCGAAATTAAACACTTAGCTGCTTTTTTTTTCATTTCATTCCCCCCTTATCTTTACAGATTTTTATGAAAGAGATTGTCGGATAGATTTCAAACAATCATTTGTGTTGTTCGTTGCGAACAACTCTTTCATGAGGCTGAATGAACTCATTCATACTCATAAAGTGATCTTGCAAAATTTATACCATTACAAATTTATTGTCGATATCATTATAACAGCTTGAAGTTAAATTTATTTTACTATGAATGGAATCATCGCGAGTTAACGGATGAGAGTGGGGCTATGCTTATATTTAACAATTGGGCGAGATATGACCGTCAGCGGCGACCTGAAAATTTTCTTTATGGCAGCCCTGCATCGAGATGGAGCTGTTGATTACTTGACTAGCCATAGAAGCACCCCAACGACTACCAAAATGACGACTACATTAATTGATGGCATTGTATTTCTCCTTTCATCGCGCGCTTAGTTAGGTATTTACCTTCCCGACGATGTTCTTGATCCGGCAGATCTTTTCCTGAATCTTCCCGTTAATGTTTTCGGTCTTGCCTTCGGCTTCCAGGCAGTGGTTCCCAACAGCTTTTCCTGCTACTTGTTTGATCTTACCCTTGATTTTATGCCACCTGCCTTATGATTTGTTCCGGGTTCTTGATTCCATGGTAGACCATCTGTGGAATAAGGGGTGCAGTGAGGTTCCCGCGCGAAAAAGAGGGCTTGTATTGATTAGCATTCAACTTTTGTGCCAGATATGTGATACTCCCTGTCGAGCTGTCAAGACACCTATCTATCCGGTAATTTACTGTATTTTGGAAAGGCCGGCATTCCGACGCGGCCATTGAAGGTCATTTGAAAGGGTTATATGCAACCAGTGGTCATATATGATCTGTCGGGGGGGGCTCCCGAACACGCTTTAGCTTTTCATCCGGTATTTTCAGCTTTGTATAGTCAACATATGCCACAGGGCAGCGGCAGGTCTTGCACAGCGATGTCCTCTCATCTCAGCTGTCGATGTCAACTTGTAAACACATCCTGGTGTTGTTACATTATCAATAGTATTACGGTGGAAAAGGCAATGACAAGCAGGAATGACGCTCTAATCGACTCTTCCGTGTCACTTCCAAACAGCCCCCTGAAACCTTCTAAAGTACCTCCATTCAACTATGCATATCCATCACAGTCGAACACCGGCCACACCGGCCCGGATACATATCCCCAAACTCCTTGTCGGACGTGAGCGCTTGACCGAAAAACTCGAAATGATTTTTTCCAGTGTCAGCAAGGGGCCCGGAAAGATCATCCTCGTTCCCGGCCATTCCGGAGTCGGCAAAACATCTCTGGTGGAATGGCTCAAAACTCCCGTTCATGCCAAAAACGGTTTATTTATACAGGCCAAGTTTGATCAATACCAGCAGAACAGTCCTTACTATGCTATCCGCTACGCCCTTGCAAGGCTCTGGCGGAAAATCCAGGAGGAGTCAAATGAGGCCCCCCAGCGTTTACAAGACTCACTTCGACAGACGGTTGGTGATCGAGGTTCCCTGCTGGTGGAACTGGTTCCTGAATTGGAACACGTCTTCTCCGATCAACCTGGTCTTGAAGAGATCAGCATGCATGAGGCTCGACATCGATTCACCGGTGCCATTCGCAGATTCCTTCAAGTTGCCGGTCGGCCGGACCAGCCGGTTGTCTTCTTTCTTGACGACTGGCAGTGGGCCGATCAGGCCTCCCTTGATCTTCTACGAGCTCTCAAGCCGGCCGATACTCTGCATTATCTTCTGCTCATCGCCTCCTTTCGGGATGAGGATGTGCATGACAATCATCCATTTCAAGATGTTATTGCAACGCTGCAGGCTCAGGAACATTCTCCTGAAATAATTGAGGTCACAAGTCTCATGGAAGAGGACATAGAGACATTCATAGCAGACATTTTCCAGCAGCCCGTTGAAGAACTCCACAGTCTCACCCGGCTGATTCGCGACCATACTCAAGGAAATCCGTTTTATATCAGATCATTGCTTGAGTATCTTCATGAGAACAGACAGCTGTTCTTTGATGCTGAACGCGGTTCGTGGCAATGGCGGATAGAGAGAGAAAAGCTTCCTGAAAATACAGTGGACCTGTTCATACGGAGGCTGGATTTTTTTGATGGAAGTACCCGTGTGCTGCTCTCTCTTGCCTCATGCCTCGGCAACACCTTTGACATAGTGACGCTACGTTTGATCTCCTCGCTTTCATCTGAGCAATGTTTTTCCAAACTCACGCCTCTGCGTGATCGCGGATTCCTGGTAGCCGTGGAAGATAGCGCTACGGCTTCTCCGGAGAGTAAAGGCAATATCCGTTACAGATTTGTGCATGACCGGGTACAGCAGGCCGCCTTCCACTTTATTGACAGCGGAAATCTTGAGAGTATTCAGCTGAAGATCGGCAGACAGTTGCTGGCCGGCCTGGGTGAGAAGGAGCGTGATGACCGTCTATTTGAAATCCTCGAACACCTCAATGCCGGCTCTTCACTGATAGACGATTCCGCCGAGAGATGGAAGATGATAGAGCTCAATATGCAGGCTGCCGGGAAAGCCAGAGCGGCCACCGCCTATCGCGCCATGCTCACCTTCAACCGTGCCGCTTACGCCTTTGCGGTGCGACAGGAACAGGACGCGGCAGCCTTCTGGAACTCGCACTACGAGGTTGCTCTGCAGTTAAGCAGGGATCTGGCCGAGAGTGAATTTGTCGAAGGAGACAGGCAGGCGGCCGAACATATTATCGAACAATCGATGCACTCTACACGAACCGCCGTGGAGCGGGCGGAGACATTGAATATTCAGATTGTTCACGATACCCTTTTGGCCCGCTACGAAGAAGCCATAGCATCCGGCAGAAAGGCCCTTCAGGAGCTGGGTGTCCAGTTGCCTGAAGAAAAGTATGAAGAATTTCGAGACAGGGAAATACACGAATGTAGAGAGGCTCTCAAAAACAAAGAGATATCTTCACTCCGGGATGCGCCTCTGATGACCAACAGGGAAATCCAAACCGCCACCAGACTGCTCATCACCCTCGGTCCGCCCTGTTATAGAACCCATCAACGTCTCTGGAGCGTTATCGTCCCCAAGGTCGTTAAATTCACGCTTGAACATGGTCTCATACCGCAAATCGGCTATAGCCATACGGCCTTTGGCGGGCTGCTCGGATGGGTGGACAATGACTATGAAACCGCAAGAGAATTTGGTGAAGTCGCTGAGCAGATCATGTCAAGACGGTTTGAATCACCCTCCGATCAGAGTGTTTTCTACCTTATGGTGGGGAGCTCCATACGGCACTGGTTCAAGCATCTGCACTATGCATCAAGGGATTATCTCAAAGCCTACGATATAGGCCTGCGCTCCGGCAATCTGCAATATGCGGCGTACGCCTTCGGCCATAACATGTACTGCACCTTTTATCAGGCAACTCCCATGGGGGAGCTGATTCGTAATACGGAGCAGTCTCTGGTCTTCAGTCGATCACGGTTGAACCAGTGGGCCGTTGATCTCCTCGAAGGCGGACTGCGCATTTTCAAGGTGCTCTTCTGCGATTCCGAAGAAAAGCGCCTGGAACTCGAGGATGACACCGACTATCTCGCCGGGGTCAATGCTCACGGGAACATCCAGGTTCTCTGCATCTATAAGATTTTTAAAACTTTTTACAATCTTCTGCTTGGCCGGTATGGAGTTGCCTATGATGTCTCTGAAGAGGCACAATCACTCATTTATACGGTGGGTACCCAGGGATTGCTGCCCTGGCCGGAGCACCAGTTTGTCAGGTTTCTGGTTATGACAGCTCTCTATCAGGATTCCGAGACAAAAAGGCAGCTTTCCTGGAGAAAAGAGCTGGAACGCCTCGTCGAGCAGTTCCGTATATGGTCTGCTATCTGTCCTGAAAATCAACACCACAAACTCCTCCTTGCCACCGCAGAACTGAAGAGCATTGACGGCTCTTACAGTGAGGCCCTCTTTCATTATGATAAGGCCATCGAAGCAGCGAAGAGCAATGGCTTCACCCAGTGGGAGGGGATTGCCAATGAACGGGCACACCATCTCTGCCGTCGGATGGACAGCGGAAATCTCGCCCAGGTATACTGGCAGGAGGCATACACCTGTTTCCGTCGTTTAGGCGCCAAAAGTAAGGTGCAGCTCATGGAGAGGGCATACACAGGTGAAATCCGCAACTGGCTCGATCGTCTCCAGGCGCGACAATCCCATGCAACCGGCATGAGTTATCATCATCTTGAAGAATTTGAACATCGGCATCTCAATCTCCTTCGCACTCTTTCAGATGATAAGATGGAAGCCCAGCATAGCCGGGAAGTTTCCATCGAAGCGGATAAACTGGCCGAGGCCATGGAGAGGCTTCGCATCGAGATCGCCGAACGCAAACGCCAGGAAAAGGAGCGATTGCGGCTTGAAGAAGAGATCCGGCACCGTCATAAAATGGAGGCAATAGGTACCCTTGCCGGAGGGATAGCACATGAGTTCAACAATATGCTGGCCATAATAATCGGAAACCTTGAAATTGTAACCGATGAAGTACAGGAGAACGAAGATGTGATGAGCTGTCTGGCAGACATTCAGGGTGCTTCTCTTCGTGCACGGGATGTTGTCCAAAAGTTACTACGTTTCGCCCGCAAGAGCCCCCAGGACAGGAAACCACTACGCATTCGCAATGTTGTCGAAGACGCAATGAGACTGCTCTCCCAGACAATACCGGCAACTATCGATATCCAATCACGTCTTTTCTGTACTTCTGAAACTATTAACGCGGATGCCACCGAAATCCAGCAGGTAGTGATCAATCTCTGCAACAACGGTGTACACGCCATGTCAGGCAGGCAGGGTGTTTTGGAAGTTACCCTGGAAAGGGTCTTTCTCGAAGATGGCTTGAGCGGGCGGGATGTGGACCTTGAGCCGGGAGAATATATCCAGCTGGCCGTCAACGATACCGGCATCGGTATTCCGGAAAACATCACAGACCGCATATTCGACCCCTATTTCACCACGAAAGACGTCGACGAGGGTCTTGGAATGGGGCTGGCCGTCGTGCTGGGTATTGTAAAAAATCATGATGGAGCCATTTTTATTGAGAGCGAAGTAGGACGAGGAACCAGTTTCAGGGTGCTCTTTCCACTGCTTGAATCAGTTGAGGAGCCCGTGACGGCATCGGCGGAAACCTTCAATGCTGTGATACGGGATGAGCATATTCTGTTTGTAGATGACGAAGAGGCCATCACCCGGATGAGTCAACAGATGGTTGAGCGACTCGGTTATCGGATAACAACATTCAACAACCCCCAAAAGGCCTTGGATGCTTTTCGGAATACCCCGGAAATATTCAATCTCGTCATAACCGATCTAAGCATGCCCGATATGGTTGGAACGGAGCTCGCAAAAAACATTAAAAGTATTCGCCGGAACACTCCCGTTATCATCTGTACGGGACATGGCGATACCATCAATGAACAGAGCGCGGCAAAGTGGGGGGTGGATGCGTGCCTCGGCAAGCCGATCATGATGCGCGAACTCGAACGGGCAATTCAAGACATCCTGGAAGGCCCGTAAGAACGGCGGCTTTTGGAGGTTGACAGCCGCCTTCTGGGTGCAAAAATCTCCGCTGCCGCGAGAACAGCGAGAACGCCCGGGAAAATCCCCAGACGAATGAGTGTACCTGTTTCCATCATATGGTTTCCGTGGCCGTTGTCGCCTAAACGTTTTCAATCGCCCTGCGGCCTTTGACCATTTTCAGGAGTTTGGGGATGAAAAACGAGAAAACAAAAAGAGCAATGGAGAAAAAGACTTTCCAGCTCATCAGTTGCTCCCACTGGCCGCTGACCCAGATTTCCTTGATGGTGCCTACGAAGAAGGTGAAAATGAATGTGCCTACCATGATACCCAGGCCTGTTCCGGCCAGATAATCTCGAAATCGTACCCTGGTCAGGCCCATGCCGAAATTCATCGGCGTAAAGGGAAAATAGACCAGTCGCAGATAGAGGACCGTGGCAAAGCCGTTGCGTTCTATGGCCTCGTCAAAGCGTTGCAGCCTGTTGCCGATGATGGAGGCGGCGAAATCCCGGCCCAGATGGCGGCCGATGAGAAAGGCGAGGCCGGCGCCGAGCATAGCTCCCAGCCAGACATAGACAAAGCCCCAGTAGGGGCCGAAAAGGGCGGCGCCCAGGGCAGTCAGGACCGTGCCGGGGATGAACAGGCATACCCCGGCGGCGTAGATGAAGATAAACAGCAACGGTGCCCAGAACCCCACCGTCTCCAGCAGCAACTCCAGTTGATCGGCGCTAAGGTATTGTCGTGCCGGCGAAAACCTGACAAGATATACCGCCACGGCGATAAATGTAAGCAATGCAGCCATTTTCAGCAGGGCCTTTCTATTCATGACAATTTGTCCTCTTTGGTGACGGTGACCAACTTCTCATCGACCTCGACGACGGTCTCTTCTCCCACTATGACGGCTGGGGCGACGGGCAGATCCAATTGGAAGTATTCATCGGTTTCGTCCTCTGCTTTGGGGTTCGCCATGACTTCAATAGCAAGAGAATAGTATTCGTCCAACCTGGGCATTATCCGTTTGACGTGTTTTCACGGCATGCCGTTGGGTTCATTGCGGAAAAAGCGAACTTTGAGTATGGTTATCTCCCGTATTTCATTGTTGGTTGGTAACTGCTCACAGTGTACCAGATCTTCCCGTGATCAGCCTGGATTACGTGTAAAAAATGTGCTTCACCAACCTGCTTGCGATATTTTTTATTCGCTGTAATATCAGGTTGACGGCCAAGGGCGCACAATTTTGTGTGTTTCATTTGACAAAATCGCAGCGAAACAAAGGAAAGGAGCAAAGCCACATGAAAGCAATCAAACCCATTTTCGTTCTGATCATTTGTTTGGGGGTAAGTGTGTTCGCCGTTAGCGCTCAGGCGACCGATCACCTGCTGGTTTATGCAGGGTCGGCCTCACAGCCGCCGGCCGAGGAAGCCGTCAAGGCCTTTGAGGAAGAAACCGGCATCAGGGTGGATGTGGTCTTTGGTGGTTCCGGTACAGTGTTATCGCAAATGAAGCTCGCCAAGCAAGGTGATCTTTACTTCCCCGGCTCTTCCGACTTTATGATAAAAGCAAAGCGCGATGGCGACGTGTTTCCTGAAACCGAGACGATAATTGTCTACCTGGTGTCCGCCATTAACGTGCAAAAGGGGAACCCGCACAACATTCACAGTCTGAAGGATCTGACCAGGCCGGGGCTGCGTGTGGCGATCGCCAACCCTGAAAGTGTATGTGTCGGCACCTATGCAGTTGAGATTGTAGAGCAAAATTTCACCCCGGAAGAGAAGGCCGCGTTTAAGGCAAATTTGGCCAATTATACTGGTTCTTGCTCAAAGACCGCCACGGCGATCTCGCTGAAACAGGCCGATGCGGTCATCGGCTGGCGAGTTTTCGAGCACTGGGACCCGGAGCGGCTGTTGCGGTCCTGGTACTTTATGGCGGTTTAATCGTCTCGCTGGCCTGGTTTCTAGATGGGACAACGCTGCGGGAAACGCTGTTTTCAGAGCGCACCCTGTTTTCCGTGAACCTGTCATTGATGGCGGCCACAGCGGCCACGGCCCTTGCATTACTGTTGGCTATACCGGCCGCCTATGCGCTGTCGCGTTTCACCTTTATTGGAAAAGGAGCGGTCGAGACCGTGCTGGAATTCCCCATCATTGTTTCCCCGGCGGCACTTGGCGCGATTATTCTCATTTTCTTTAACAATTCGCTGGGGGAATGGCTGCAAACCAACGCCGTTTATTTTGTTTTTACCTTCGCCGGCATCGTCCTGGCGCAGTTTGTCACCATCCTGGGCCTGGCGGTGCGTATGCTTAAAACCGCCTTTGATGAGGTGCCGGAGGAGCTGGAGGTCGTGGCCCGTACCCTTGGTGGAAGCCCACGCCATGTGTTTTTCACTGTCACGCTGCCGCTGGCGCGAAACGGCCTCATCGCCTCCTTCATCCTCACATGGGCAAAAGCCCTGGGCGAATTCGGCGCGACGCTGATGGTGGCGGGGAGTATGGCGATGCGGACGGAAACGCTGCCTATTGCGATTTTCATGCGATTGTCCAACGCCGACATAGAAGGAACGGTTGCACTGATTTTCGTCCTTGTCGGTATTGGCCTTACCGCCCTATATGCGGCGCGCCGCCTCTTGAAAAGGAGTGTGTATGTTTGAAGTCGAGGCCTTGAACGCACGTTTGGGCGGCTTCCACCTGCAAGACATTCATCTCTTGCTTGGTGAGGGCGAGTGCCATGCCGTTCTGGGACCGTCCGGTTCCGGCAAGAGCACCTTGTTGAACGCCATACTCGGGTCTATACCAATCACCGATGGGCATATACGCCTGGGGGGCGATGAAATTACCCGTTGGCCCATGGAGCGCCGCCGCCTGGGCTATGTGCCACAGCATCTGGGTCTGTTCCCGCATTTATCCGTGCATGAAAACCTCAGCTACAGCGCCAGAGCCCGTAAACTCGCCCGCGACGATTTTGAGCCATTGCTTGACAGGCTTGTTGAGATTACCGCTATCGGCAATCTTCTCGACCGGCGCATAGCTACCCTTTCGGGGGGGTGAACGTCAACGTGTGGCGCTGGTACGCGCCCTCGCGGCCAACCCGCGTCTGGTGTTGCTGGACGAACCTTTCACTGCCCTGAACGAGGCCCTGCGCCGGGAATTATGGTGGCTGGTCAAGGAATTGCAACGTGAACGTGGTCTTTCGGCGCTCCTCATTACCCACGACCTGACCGAAGCCTATTTTCTGGCCGAGGACATCACCGTCTTGATCAATGGCCGTCAAGAACAGAGTGACCATAAAACAACACTCTACCGTCATCCCGCCAATCTTGCCGTGGCCCGCTTTCTTGCTATCAAAAACCTGTTTCCCGCCACCGTGGTAGGAACGACAGGAGAAAGCATCGAGGTTGATTGTCCCTGCCTGGGGCAGCGCTTTCGGCTCCGAGGCCATGTCCCTGTAGGCACGGCGATCCGCCTTGGCATCCGGGCGGAAGATATCATGCTTCGTGACAAGGATCACCCGCCCCGTCCCGATGATTGTGTGCTTTCCGGTACTATCCGGCTGATTGATATGGGCTCGAACGCGGCCATGCATTTTTATTCCACCCACCTGCCCTCGGTCATAGAGATCATAGCTTTGCGACGGGTGGTTCACAGCTTCGGAATCACCAACGATTATCCCTGGGCGACCATCGCCCTGCCTTCCTCCGCGATGTTTTGGGTCCATGACGAGTAAAAGGAGATTTTCCACCTGGTGATTGGAGACGTCGGTTTTCTCGGCGACGATCTCACCTCTAACCAGCAGGCCTGAGCCACTGGCGGGTCCGGTTTGAAGTATTCGTTGATTTCGTCTTCCGTCCTCTATGATTGACAGCAATGCATGTCGACGGTAATCTGAAGCTACATGAAGTGGAGCCAAGTGAGAAGACATCTTCTCTCCGCCACGGAAAAAGTGCGACAAGTACAAAAATACTTCCTGTTCTTTCTGGCCGTTCCTTGAGAAGTGTGATGTTTTGGGCCTGCAGGCGGCAGCGATGACCGTTATCGTCGGTGGTGGAGGAAAGGGGAAAGGGTGGGGCGTGCGTGGCGCAACGGGGTAATTGAGTTATGTGGAGAAAACATTGCAGGAAAGCCTCGGAATTTATTCTGGGCTGTGTCGCCTTTGTCCTCGTGTCCGGCGTTGTGGCCATTACGCCTCCCTCTTTCGGGGCCGTTGACTCCGCATCAGGTGGGCGACCAACTCTTCGCTCTGCGGCGGAGATCAACTATGCGCCATTCAGTTTTGTTGACGAGCATGGCAGAGCAGCCGGCTTTTCGGTTGAGCTGATGCGGGCGGCTCTTGATGCCATGGGGTGGGATGTCACCTTCCGCACCAGCCCATGGGCCGAAGTGCGCGGTTGGCTGGAAAGAGGGAAAATTGACGCGCTTCCCTTGGTCGGCCGCACGCCCGAGCGGGAAGCGTTGTTCGATTTTACCGTTCCCTATATGTCACTGCATGGGGCCATTGTGGTCCGCGACAGTGAAGCCGATATCAGTGATCTCGGTGATTTACGGGGCCGTAATGTCGCGGTGATGAAGGGCGATAATGCCGAGGAGTTCCTGCGCCGCAAGGAGCGCGGTATGACAATCCATACCACGCCGACCTTTGAGGCCCCCTGAAGGAGCTGTCCGAGGGCCGCTATGACGCGGTGGTCGTCCAGCGGCTGGTGGGGCTGCGCCTTATTCAGAAAACCGGACTCACCGATCTGCGCGTCATCGACCGGCCCATCGAGGAATTCAAACAGGATTTTTCCTTTGCGGTTCATGAGGGAGACCGGCAGACCCTGGCCCTGCTCAACGAGGGACTGGCGACCGTCATGGCCGACGGCACCTATCGGCACCTGCACGCCAAATGGTTTGCCGCCATGCAATTGCCTTCCGAACACCCGATAATCGTGGGTGGTGACCGCAACTATCCACCTTTCCAGTTCATTGACGATAACGGCAAACCGGCCGGCTACAATGTCGATCTGACCCGGGCCATCGCCCGCGAAATGGGGCTTGATATAGAGATACGGCTGGGTCGCTGGCAGGAGCGGGTCCAGGCCCTGGAAGACGGCACAATCGATGTGCTGCAGGGGATGTTTTACTCCACCACCCGGGACCTTACATTCGACTTTACCCAGCCGCATACCGTGAGCCATTACGTGGCTGTGGTTAGAAAAGGCGAAGGGGAGGCGCCTTCTTCCGTTGCTGAACTCCAGGGGAAGAAGATTATTGTCGAAGAGGGCGATATCCTCCACGATTTTGCCGTGGAAAACGGGCTCGATAACGAGCTGGTCGCCGTGGCCGACCAGGAGGAAGCGTTGCGCCGGCTGGCGGCGGGTGAATACGACTGCGCTTTGGTCTCGCTGGTCGTCGCTCTTTATCTAAGCGAAAAACATGGCTGGACGCATCTTGTTGCCGGTAAAAAACCTCTTCTGGCCGCCGAGTACGGCTATGCTGCATCCACAGGGGGCAAGGCCCTGCTGGCCAATTTCAGCGAGGGGTTGAAGGCCCTGGAGGAAAGCGGAGAGTACCGGCGCATCCATGACAAGTGGCTCGGTGTCTACCGGACGGAGCCTGTCACTTTACTCGAGGCGCTCAAGTATTCCGCCATTGTCCTTATTCCTCTCCTGTTTGTGCTGCTGTCGGCAGTTATCTGGAACCGGGCACTGCAACGGCAGGTAGCACAAAAGACCGCAGAGCTGCAGGACAGCCTGGAACATATTCGACATCTCAACCAAGTGCTGCGGGCCATAAGAGATGTCAATCAACTGATGGTGCGGGAGCGTGATCGGCAAAGGCTGATTGAGGAGGGGGTCCGCCTGCTGGCCGGCAGCCGAAGCTATCAGGCGGCTCTGCTGATCTTGACGGACGACCACAATACGCCTTTCACCTGGGCCGTGGAGGCTCCGGTTGCCATCACGGAGGAGCTGTTCCGGATGCTCGATGGGGGAGTATTACCGTCATGCTGTGTACATGCCCGGGAGGTTGGGGGTGTTTTTTTGGTTGATCAGCGCGCGTCTGTCTGTTTCGACTGTTCGATCGCCGAATCGTGCGCTGAAAGCCAATCCATCTGCGCGCCTTTGCTACACGAAGGAGAACTGTTCGGTTATCTGGCTGCCACGGCAGAGCAGGAGTTGGTTGTGGACGCGGAGGAACAAGACCTCTTCGCCGAATTGGCTGAAGATCTTGCCTATGCCCTCAGCGTCATGAAGCTGGAAGAAGCCCGCAGGGAGGGAGCGGCGGCGCTGCATGAAAGCGAGTCACGCTTTCGTCTCTTTGCCGAACTGGCTCCTGTGGGCATCGTCATTGCGGATAAGGAAGAGAATACCCTGTATGCCAACCCGCGATTCACCGAACTTTTGGGCTATACCCTGGAGGATATACCTTCGGTGCAGCAGTGGTGGGAGACAGCCTATCCCGATGAGGCCTTCAGGGACCAGGTCCGTCGGCAATGGCAGGTCACGATTGCCGAGGCGAGGCGAACCGGTTCGGAAATAACGCCGATGGAGCGCCCTGTTACCTGTAAGGACGGCACTGTCCGCCATATTGAATTACGCGTGGCCGCCACCGGCAATTTCAATGTCGTGGTGTTCACGGACATCACCGAGCGGAAGGAAGCCGAGGCCGAGCATGAGAAACTCCAGGCGCAGCTGCTTCAGGCCCAGAAGATGGAGTCGGTCGGCCGACTTGCCGGTGGCGTTGCCCATGATTTCAACAATATGTTGAGCGTCATACTCGGTAATGCCGAACTGGCACTTGACGACGTCGGCCCCGAAGTGAAGCTGCGGGAAAATCTGCAGGAGATTGATCAGGCGGCAAAGCGCTCCACTGAAATCACTCGCCAGCTTCTGGCCTTTGCCCGCCGGCAGACCATTAATCCTCAGGTACTTGATCTCAACGAGACTGTTGAAAAAATGCTCAATATGCTGCGCCGACTCATCGGTGAAGATGTCGACCTGTCATGGAAGCCGGGAGCGGGGGGGTGGCCGGTGAAGATCGATCCGTCGCAGATCGATCAGATACTTGCGAATCTCTGCGTAAACGCTCGGGATGCCATTGCCGATGTGGGCCGGGTCACCATCGAAACGGAAAATATCCGCTTTGATGAGGAATATTGCGCCGATCATCCCGGCTTTGTTGCCGGCGAGTATGTCCTGCTGGCCGTAAGTGACGACGGCTGCGGCATGGACAACAAAACGCTGGAGAACATCTTTGAACCATTTTTCACAACCAAAGAAGTCGCCAAGGGGACCGGGCTCGGCCTTGCCATGATTTACGGTATCGTTAAGCAAAACGAAGGTTTTGTCAATGTCTACAGTGAGCCGGGAAAGGGAACCACCTTCAGGGTTTATTTTGCCCGTCATTATGAAGCGCCGATAAGCGTCGAAAAACATGTGGTCGATGAAATTCCCCATGGAACAGGAGAAACCGTCCTGGTCGTCGAAGACGAGGCGGCCATTCTCAAATTGACCGGGAGAATCCTCGACAATCAGGGGTATAAGGTTCTGCTGGCTTCAAATCCGACGGAGGCCATGGCACAGGTCAGGGAACTCCCCGGTGAGGTTGATCTGCTGATCACCGATGTGGTCATGCCGGAGATGAACGGGCGCGATCTTGCCAAAAAAATGCAGGCCGACTACCCAAAACTGAAGGTGCTGTTCATGTCGGGCTATACCGCCAATGTTATCGCCCATCACGGTGTTCTGGATGCCGGTGTGCAATTCATTCAGAAGCCTTTTGCCGGCAGGGACTTGGCACGGAAAATTCGAGAAGTTATGGGGGGATGACCGCTCTGTTGTATTCCAGCAGCTCTGCTGTTTTCTATGGAGTGTCCGGCAGGCCGAGAGGCAGCACGATGGTGAATTCGGTTCCTTTGCCAGGCTCCGATTCGGCCGAAATCCTGCCGCCATGTCCGTCGACAATGGTGGTGTGGGCAAGAGAAAGGCCCTGGCCCGTACCCTTGCCGACGCTTTTTGTGGTAAAGAACGGGTCGAATATGCGTTCTATTACCGTCTCGGGCATGCCGCAGCCATTGTCCGTTATCCTCAGGATAATCTTGTCGTCTTTTTGCCGGGTTGTTATGCCAATGATGCCCTTGGCGCGGTCGTCTTGCGTGTTTTTCTCGGCGATGGCCTGGGCACCATTGATGATCATATTCAGCAGTACCTGCTTGATCTCACCGGCATAGACCATGGCGGTCGGCAGGGTCTCGTCCAGGTCAAGATCGATATCGGCCGAGTACTTCCATTCGCCGCGTGAGACGGCAACTGTGTTGGTAATCAACTCATTTATATCTTCCGGAGCCTTCTCCTGGGATCCAGGGTGGGAAAAATCCTTCATGGCCTTGACGATGGTGCTGATACGCTCAAGGCCTTCCTGTGAGGCACTGATCGCTTGTGTACTTTCAGACATGAGGAAATCAAGGTCGATCTCCTCCTTGAAATCCTCTATTGCTTGTCGCTCTTTCGCAAAAAGTCCTTGTTCGCCAAGGCGGTTAGCAAGTGTATCCTGCAGCGCCTGCAGTCGGAAAAAATCCTCCAGCACTTCGTTGATGAATTGAGTATTGTCGCTTACATACTGCACCGGCGTATTGATCTCATGAGCCACACCGGCCGCCAGTGTACCAATGGCTTCCAGTTTGCTCATCTGTTGCAGCTGACGCTCCATCTCCAGGTCGTTGGTTATATCGCGCTTGACGGCGATATAATTGAGGATATCGCCGTTTTCATCCTTGACGGAAGAAATCGTTGCGTCCTCCTGATACATGGTGCCGTCCTTGCGCCTGTTATGGAAACGTCCCGCCCATACTTTTCCCTGGAGAATGGTGGCCCAGAGCTCGTCATAGAAACTTTTTTCATGCAGGCCGCTTTTCAGTATGCCGGGGGTTTTGCCCAGCAATTCATCAACAGAGTAGCCGGTCAACTTTTCCACCGCCGGGTTGACATAGAGGATCTTGGCCTGGGCATCGGTTATGACAATACCCTCCACCACATGTTCAATGGCGGTCAGCAGCCTGCTCTGATCCTGCCGGCTCCGTCTGGTTTTTTGTATCTCTCTGGCCAGGTTGGCGTTGAGCTTGACAAGCTCATGGGTTCTTTCCGCCACTTTTTCCTCGAGCTCTGCCTGGTGGTCCTCCAGTTTCTTTTGTACCAGGCGAAGCTCATCGGCCTGGCGGAGGGAGATGAGGTTGGTGTACCCCATCAGGGAAATCTCATTCCCCATGATACTCAAAAAATCGAGTATATTCTCAAATTGCTCGGTGGAGAGCCTGGGCATTTCATGGAAAGCCCGTGCCATTTCCTCCTCGTCCTCCTCGATTTCCCGGGCATATTCCCGTATACGTTTATCATCGACATCACCGACATGATACTGGCCGATCATCCAGTTGGCGATATGTTTGCCTTCAACGATTATCGGTGCCGCCGCATCGGTGAATCCCATGCCAAGACACATCTGGTGATGCGGTTTCTGGGTTTTGGCAGCCTCCAGGCCAAGATGCTCGCCGGATATGCGGCAGTTTTCCATGCCCTTTGCCGTGGCCCTGATCATGGTGCACACCCTGGAGTGATTGCTCACCCGGGTGATGGGCACACCGTTAATATCGATGATGGTTGAGGCAACCTGGTTGGCCCGGGCAAAGGCGTCCTGCATGCGTTGCAGTTTTTCCAGGGGTACCAGGTCGGTCAGTTTGTAGCTTTCCAGGTGGAATCGAAGGTCTGAGTCTATTGGCCTATTTTTCTTCATAAGGATAATTCTTCCTGTGACTTTGCCTGCATTTGACTAAAAATCGGTATCTCAAATTCGTAACTACTCATGGGGGAAGCGACGTAATGTAATTACCCCCGGTATTTGTAACTGCTTGCAGGGTGCCGGAGATTCGGAGTCTTACGCTTACCTTTGCGATCAGACTGGTGAAGCGTATTGGTCATACGTAAGCCAGGTGGTTCGCGGGGAGCCCTGGTGCCCTGTGAGCAGTTACTCAAATTCTACACATTTTCAACCAATAGATGCAATGCAATAGAAAATAGATAGCGGACGCCTATCCGCACTTCCTTGACAGAATGGGAGTTTTTTTCATATGCTTTGACATACGCATGCTGATATTTCAATCAAGGCCAGTGAGCGAGGAGTGTCTTCCTGCCTGGCTAACCCCTTCGAACAGCGTCCGCTCCTTTTTTTGACGGAATGGGCGATGAAAGACCGGGGAACACATCATCGACAGGATATGGAACAAGAGAATTTCAGGGAGCTTTTCGATGCCGCTCCGGACAGTATTGTCATCCTCGACTCTAATGGCAAAATTGTCATGGTCAACAGCCGGTTCGAGGAAGTGTTCGGATACAGGCGTTCAGCGGTGCTCGGCGCTCAGGTAGATATGCTTGTTCCCGGGAGATTTTCTCATCACCCCAATCATGTAATTGATTTCCTGAAGCATCCGAGAAAGCGGCCAATGGGGCATGTTTTGGAGTTCGCGGCGTTAGGCGCCGATGGCAGCGAATTCCCGGCGGACATCAGCCTCAGCCTCTACATGACGGATCAAGGCTTTATGATCTTTGCCATAATCAGGGATATTTCCGACCGTGTCCGGCATCAGCAACAACTGAGCCACCAGGCCAACCATGATGGATTGACCGGCCTTCCCAACAGAAGGCTGCTGCTCGACCGCATCGAACAGGCGACTTTTCACTCTAAGCGCTATAACCGCAGTGCCGCCCTTTTGTATATTGATCTTGACCACTTCAAAATCATCAACAGCAGCCTTGGTCATAATGAGGGTGACAAGTTGCTGAAGATAACAGCCGACAGGCTTTCAGCCTGTGGCAGGGAATGTGATACGGTTGCTCGACAGGGAGAAGATGACTTTGTATTGGTGGTCGGTGATATTGCCGCCGATCATAATGTTGCCAAGATAGCCGAAAAGGTTCTTGATACGATCAATCAGCCCATTGAATTAGATTTCCAGGAACTTCAGGTAACCTGTAGCATCGGTATAAGCATCTGCCCAAAAGATGGGACCAATTCACAGGTTCTGCTGAACAATGCCGATGCCGCAATGTTACACGCCAAAGAGCACGGCCGCAATAGTTATCAATTCTTCACTCCTCAGCTCTCTGAAGTCGCAGTAGAACGGCTCACCATGGAAAAGTGCTTACGCCGTGCGTTGGAGAAAGAGGAGTTCAGGATTGTCTATCAGCCGCAGGTGGACCTGACCAACGGACAGATAACGGGTGTTGAGGCGCTGCTGCGCTGGGACAGCGCTGAGCTGGGTGGTGTTTCTCCGGGAACGTTTATCCCTGTGGCCGAGGAGACGGGCCTTATCGTCGCCATTGGTGAATGGGTGCTGGAAAATGCCTGCCGCCAGAGCAGCCGATGGCAGAAAGCCGGTCTGCCGCCCTTGACTATGGCCGTTAACCTCTCTCCCAGGCAGTTCTGGGCTCCAGGCTTGGCGGATTTCATTCATCAGGCCCTGGTGGATTGTGGTCTTGATCCATCTTTTCTCGAACTGGAAATCACTGAAAGCATGATGATGCGTGATAAACAACATGCTGTTTCCATGCTGAAAAAACTCAAAGATACAGGAGTGAAGCTCGCCATCGACGATTTCGGCACCGGATACTCCAGCTTGAGCCAACTGCGCAATTTTCCGTTTGACAAACTCAAGTTGGATAGTTCCTTTGTCCGTGAAATCATCTCTGATCCGGGAAGCGCTGCAATCGCCAGAACCATCATCTCGCTGGGCCACAACCTCGGTCTGACAGTCATAGCCGAAGGAGTGGAAACAGAGGCACAGCTCAGCTATCTGTGGAGTAATGGTTGTGATGAAATGCAAGGCTATTATTTCAGCAGACCGCTCCCGGCCGAGGAGATGGAGTAGTTGCTGCGGCAGGGAAAATATCTCAGTGTGCCCCAGGACCAGCTTGTCGACATGAAGACGCTCCTGGTAGTTGATGATGAGCCACAGATTCTTACTTCCATGAGCAGACTCCTTCGCATGCGCAAGGACAACCTTCGTGTTTTGACAGCCGCCAATGCCGATGAGGGATTCGAACAGCTTGCGCTCAATAGGGTTGATCTTGTGCTGAGCGACATGGTCATGCCGGGAATGAGTGGGTTTGAATTCCTTGGCAGGGTGAAAGGGCTCTATCCCGATGTCACCCGAATTGCCATGTCGGGTTATGCCGACGCCGATATGGTGGCGGAATCAATCAACCGGAATGCCATCTCTAAGTTTCTCATCAAGCCCATTGACATAAATCGGTTGAGCGATGTTGTCGACGAGGCCTGCTTCCCTCATAAGTAGTTATGGAAACGAACGCTAAAAAGAGGAGAGGATTTCTGCTCCGTTTGGCCTGATTTCGAGAAAAACTTTCATTTCACGGGGAGGGCCTCCTATGAGGCGGTCGGTTGGAATTGGAAGAGCTCAGCCAGTTCGCTGCGATCCATCCGTTTGATAATATTCGCCTCATCTTCCTGAATCACCGTTTCAGCCAGTTCTTTCTTGTTGTTAATCAGTCTGTGGATTTTTTCTTCGAGCGTTCCGCGGGTGATAAGCCTGAAGGATTGAACAACATGTTTCTGGCCCATCCTGTGTACCCGGGCCGTTGCCTGTTCCTCCTTGGCTGGATTCCACCAGCGATCATAGTGAATGACGGCCTGGGCGGCGGTGAGGTCGATACCGACGCCGCCCGCCAGGAGGCTGGCGACAAAGACGCGGCAGGTTGCATCCTCATTGAACCGCCTGATCATTTTCTGACGTGTTGTTGTCGGCATGCCGCCCTCAAGACTGCAGTAATCAATTCCCGTTTGGCGCAGATATTTTTCGATGACTGCCAGCATTCCTGTATATTGGCTGAACACCACAAATTTCATACCGGCATCGACCAACTCCTCCACCAGCTCGACGAACAAATCCCATTTGCCACAGGCATATTTGGCAAAATCCGTGTTCCCCTCAACCAGACAGGGGTGGTTACAGATCTGTTTGAGCCGCGTAATCATGGCCAGTATGTTCATATAGGGGATTGCGGCCGATTCGTCCTGAAGCGATTCCATGACGTTTTCACGCTCATCTATGATCTGCCGGTAGAGTGCCACCTGATCGTCGCTTAACTCGCAGAGGCGGTTGTCCTCGATAATCTCCGGGAGTTCCTTTAAGACCTGGCCTCTGGTGCGGCGCAGAATAAAAGGTTTGAGCATCCTGCCGAGCATTTCCCCTGCCTGCTTGTCGACATCATTGTTCATCGGCTGAATATAACGATCCTTAAAGTCGCGTTCGCTTCCGAGAAGACCAGGCAGGCAGATATGGAAAAGTGCGTAGAGATCTCCCAGGGAATTTTCGATTGGGGTTCCGGTTAGGCCAAAAACCACCTGGCCGTTTAACGCCGCGACGGCCTTGTGGGTCGCCGTACTGCGATTTTTCAGGTGTTGGATTTCATCGATAATGATGATATTGAATGATCGTTGCCGCAATATTTCCAGATCCTGCCGGACAATGCCATAGGTGGTCAACAACACGCCGCTTTGGCCGACGCTGTTAAGGTCGCGTCCGGATCCGTAATAGATGGTATAGTCGAGATCGGTATAATATCGGTCGATTTTCTCGGCCCAGCCCAATATCACGGAAGCCGGGCAGATAACCAGGCAGAAAGTGTCGCTGGTGTGTCGTTGAGCCCCCTGGAGCAGTGCCAGCGCCTGATGGGTTTTGCCCAGGCCCATGTCGTCGGCCAGTAGTCCTCCGATACCCATGGAGTAGAGGCGGGTCAGCCAAGCCAGGCCGTTGCGCTGATAATCACGCAGATGTTCGGGGTTTTCCGGGAGTATCTCGGTATTCGTCCAGGACGTTTCATCCAGTAGATCGGTGAGCCGCCGCCGCACCTGCTGCTCTTTGTTCACTACTTCGACCTGGCCGATGACGCCGCTCAAGGCCAGCATCTCCTGGTAGCGCAGACGGATCCTTCCGGAGCCGTCATCGGCAAGGCGGCTTTCAGCAAGATCGTAGAGCCAGGTCAGCGGCGTATCGTCGATCTGCAGCCAGCCGTCTCCGGGCAAACAGTGAAGCCCTTTGTTGCGTGCCGTGAGAATGTCTTCCAGGCTGATACTGGTACTGCCGAGGCCGTAGCGGCAGGAGAGATAACACCAGCCGTCGCGCTCTTCGAAATCATCAATTTCCAGGCGGTCGGGAAGACGGTGTACTTCTATGTTGACTACTTCGGCGACAATTATGTTTTCAGGATGGTGCAGGGCGGACTGGTTGAACTCGAGAAAGGCGGGGATGTCTTCTGTGGGGATGCGCAGTACGGCATCTCTGTCGGCTTCATTGTGCAGAAAGCCGAGCAGTGGTAGGGAGCTTTGTTGTTCCGGCATGAGAAAAGCTCCTTCACGGGGCAGACGTTCAACCGGGAGGAAGCCTTCGCCGGGCAGATAGTAGCCGCCGATGAACCTGGTATCCGCCAAATCCTGTCTAGGAATAACCCTGCCGTCTGTGAGCCGCACACAGGGAACAACCTCCAGCTCGTGGTCACCGTTGAGATCAACGCGAGAACACTCTCTGCCGGCGGGAAGTACCGTGGCGTCCTGATCGGTAAATGCCAGTTGTCGGACAAGGGACCACGCTCCTGCACCCGGTATTATCATGTGCAATTCGCCCAAGTCGTCCGACGGGGGCAGGGAAAGTGTAAAGCGGAAAGTGTCGGCAAGATGCCGCAGGGCGGGGATCTTGTCTCCGTGGATACAAAAGAGCATACGAGCAAGCCACATCCAGCAGGAATTGTCCCTGGTCCAGCCGATGCTCGTGTTTTCCGCATCACGTAAGGTTTGCTCGGCGGCGGTCATGGTCAAAACCCGCAGCTGGTTGCGCAGGAGTTCACAGATCTTGCTCGAAGACCGGCTCTCAAACTCTGGAGGTTTGCCGGGCAAAACCATGGCAGCCTGTTCCCGCCATGCCGGGGGGATGGTTACCGTGATTGTGCCGTTTGCGTGAACCGCCTTCCAGCGAAGGACTGTGTCGGTTTCGTTCCATGTCGGTTGATATCCGCCTTTTTTTAACCAGTCGAAGAGGAAATGGCCGAGTTTTTCCCAGTTGCTGCCGGCAAAGATCAGGGGGAGCGGCACCGGCTTATCACCATTTTCAACCGCAGCCAGGCTGAGTAAAGCGAGGGCGGCCAGGTGCTGGCAGCCATCCCGGCTGGATTTGTCCCGGCACATGCCGCAATAGCTGTTGCGAATGACAAAGCCTTGGAGCAGTCGAGTGTGTCTTTCAAACTGCATGGTTACAAGAGCGTTGTTATCAACGATTGCTCCGGTAGCATTTCTCAGGCAGTGGAAGCTGGTAATACGCTCTTTTTTGAGGAGTTCCAGGCCTTGGTTGAGTAGTGTTTGCGAAAACCATGGCTTCAGCTGGACTTCTTCCAGCACCGGCACCGCTGTCGGGATTTTTGAATTATCAAAATTATACATTCGTAAATAATCAGATTTTTTGAGGAAAATAGTAAAAAGCAGGTGAAGATCCCTGGGTCGATGAGCTGGGCTTTGGTGGCATTCAGCATGAAGAGTGTAGCTCTTTTGATAAAGATGAACAAGAGGATTGGCAAAAATACTTCTTGCCATGACGAGTTACGTATGGTTGGAGATGCCCGGATGTACCCGTTCCGGCATAAAATGCGAGATCGGGAGCGTTGCTGGATTCAGCGGTGCCACATTTATCCGTTTGGGTATGACTCTTTTCCTCTTGAAAAACCAAAGATATATGGAATATGATCAGAGAAGTATGGCTGTGGCAGCACGACAGCCGCTAAGTTTTTGATAACGATACATTTTAGTGTGGTGTGCCATGAAAATATTGATATTTGGAACGTCTGATTCAGCCTATATGAGTGCTGTTTATCTCAGTAAAGAGCATGATGTGACGATATTGGACGACCAGGAAACTATTCCCGATGCTTTCAACAACCTTGATGTAAGCTATGTAGCCGGCAGCGGCGCCGATATCGGCGCCCTTGAACGGGCCGATGCGGGGAATAAAAATCTGTTTGTCGCCTGTTCGGAGCGTGATGAGGCAAACATCGTAGCCTGCTGGACGGTAAAGAGAATCGCCGATATTGAAACAGTCTGTTTTGTCCGCTCCGTTGAACTCTATAACAACCTCATGTCCTACAGGCATGACAACTACCGCGCACCCTACGATATAGATACCGTTATCTGGCCCGAGCAGCTGCTGACCCAGGATATTTTCCGTATTGTCTCCGTTCCCGAGGCGATCGATGTCGAATATTTCGCCAGGGGAAGAGCCAAACTTTTTGAATACAGGATCAAGAAAGACTCATTCATTCTCGACAAACGCATCATGGATTGTCACTTCCCTGATAACGTCATAATCGTTGGCATTACCAGGGAAAATTATCTGTTTATCCCGAGCGGCTCGACGGTGATCAAGCTCGATGATAAGGTTGTTTTTATGGGAACCGGTGGTGGTCTTGATATGCTGGCCGCCAAGTTTTTTCGTAAAACCAGTAAGATCAAGCGGGCAGCCATTATAGGTGGAGGGAGTGTCGGCTATCTGCTTGCCGGTAAACTGGAGCAGACCCATATCAAGGTGACCATCATCGAACATGACAAAGAGCGTTGCCGGTTTTTGGCCAGCAACCTGCGCAAGGCGTTGGTGCTCCATGGAGACGGAACGGACTTTGAACTGCTGGAGAGCGAGGCCATCGGCAAGTCCGATGTTATCATCTGCGTGACCGACAATGATGAAAAAAACCTTCTCTGCTCCTTGCTGATCAAACAAATCAGCACCGGCAGGATTATCACCAGGGTGAGCAAGGCGCAGACCGCGCATATGTTCGATCGTGCCGGAGTGGATGTGGTCGTTTCACCTCGTCAGGCTGCTTTGCAGGAACTCATCAATCATGTCCAGGCCCATGATGTTGATATCCTGGCCTTGATTGAAGGTGGGCAGGGAGAGGTGTTGCGGGTGACGCTGCCTGAATCATTTCCGCCGACGAGGGTAGTCGATTTGAGCTTTGATGCCCAGGCGATAATAGGTGCAATACAGCGGGGCCGGCGGATTATCATTCCACACGGTGACACGGTGCTCAAGGCAGGTGATCTTCTCAAGATATTCACCATGGCTGAGGATGCTGAAATCATAAAGAACATGTTTTCCAAATGAAAAGAGAATACATTTTTTCGGCTCTGGGTCTCATTCTGGTCGCCTTTGGGGGGATCATGCTCAGCCCGATTATTATCGCCCTGATCGAGAAGAACTACTCCGGCGTACTTCCCTTTCTTGTCGCTTCAGGTGTCTCGCTTACCGTTGGCGGGATTCTGCAGAAAGCCGGAGGTTTTTTGCGGAACTTCGACAAGCTGAGTAGAACGGGAGGTTTTCTCATTGTGGCGCTGGCCTGGCTTGGGACCGCGGCCATGGGAGCCATACCCTATCTGTTCTTTGGCCTTTCTCCACTTGATGCCTATTTTGAATCCGTCTCCGGCATTACCACGACGGGGGCTACTGTCTTTATTGATTTTTCCCTCTATCCCGAAAGTCTGTTTTTCTGGCGCAGTCTGAGCCAATGGCTTGGCGGCATGGGGATCATCGTGTTGTTTGTGGCTATTTTACCGCAATTCAAGGTAGCCGGTCGTCAGATGTTTTTTGCGGAAGCTCCCGGTCCGACGGAGGAAAGGGTTACACCGAGAATCGCCCATACGGCAAAGGCGCTCTGGCTTGTCTACTTTTCACTGACGGTGCTGGAGGTTTTCTGTCTGGTTATCGCGGGAATGGCACCCTTCGATGCGGTTTGTAATTCGCTGTCAACCATGGCCGCCGGGGGCTTCTCGCCGCATCCCCAGTCGATTATGGGGTATGGTTCCCCGGCTGTCGTCTGGATAATCACGGCTTTTATGTTCCTGGCCGGCTCCAACTTTGCCTTGCAGTATCGCGCCGTGGTGAAACGAAATGTCAAATTTCTAGCAAAAAACGAAGAACTCCGGGGCTACAGCCTGATCATCCTGACTGTTTCCCTGCTTCTTGCACTGGTTTTGTTTACCACCGAGGATGGTGCCTGGCATATTGCCCTTCGAGAGGCGCTGTTTCAGGTCGTTTCCATTGTGACGACCACCGGCTTTTCCTCATCCGATTTTGCCCTGTGGGCGCTGGCCGCCCAGACGTTGATTTTCAGCGTAATGCTGGTCGGCGGCTGCGCCGGGTCCGCAGCCGGCGGTATCAAGGTTGTCAGGGTAATACTGGGGGCCAAGTATATGCGGCGCGAGATCATTCAATTGGTTCATCCCCGTATCATATTGCCGATAAAGATTGATGGAAAATCGGTACCAGAGACTATCCAGTTCCAGATTCTTGGTTTTCTGTTTTTCTATATCTTCCTGTTGACACTCTCCGCCTATGCAGTGACCATGCTGGAGGGCTCAGCTTCCATCGGCCTGGTGGGAACGGCGGCCACCATGGGGAATATCGGCCCCGGTCTGGGGGAAATCGGGCCAATGGGGACCTACGGTAATTTGTCGGCGCCAACCAAAATCATCTTTATCGTCAATATGGTGGTCGGCAGGCTGGAACTGATCCCCTTTCTCGCCATGCTGCATCCCGATTTCTGGAGATTGGGGCGATAACTCCGAGGTTTCCGGACGGGACTATCTCATGAACAGTGGAGGAATATATGGACATTTTACAGGATTTTTTTATCAGTCTTTCCTGGGATGTTGTCGTAAAAACCGGACTGCGCATCCTGATTGTCCTTTTTGCGGCGTGGTTTGCCGTGAAGCTCTTGCACAATTTTATCAACCGCCTTGAGAAGCGCCTCTTGCGTAAAAGTTTAGCGGAGGGAGAGCCCGCCACCGAATCTGAGAAGTGAATTGAAACCATTACCCGTCTGCTCAGACAGGCTGCCCAGCTGGCTCTCTGGATTACGGCCTTGCTGATCGTCCTCAAGGAAATAGGTGTCGAAATAGCTCCCATAATAGCCAGTGCCGGGATCGTTGGTCTTGCCGTAGGTTTTGGCGCTCAGAATATGGTGCGAGATATTATTTCAGGTTTTTTCATGATCCTGGAGAACCAGGTGCGCGTCGGGGATGTTGCCATCATTAACGGCACCGGCGGTCTGGTGGAGAAAATCAATTTTCGCACCATTGTTCTTCGGGACCTTGGTGGTGTCGTCCATGTCTTTCCCAATGGCACGGTGACGACGCTCAGTAATATGACCACTGAATGGTCGGCCTATATTCTCAATATCGGGGTGGCCTACAAAGAAGATACCGACCAGGTAATCGAGGTGATGAAGGAGGTTGGCCGGGAGATGCTTGAAGATGAAGAGTTTGGAAGGATGATGCTTGAGGAACCGGAAATATTCGGGGTGGATAAGTTCGATAATTCAGCGGTGGTGATAAAAGGCAGAATCAAAACCAAACCCATACGGCAGTGGGCCGTTGGCCGTGAGTATCTTCGTCGGCTGAAGTATGCCTTTGATGCGCGGGATATAGAGATCCCGTTTCCCCATCAGACGATCTACTTCGGAGAAAAAAGCAAACCTTTTGAGCTACAGCTGCTTGAAAAGCGGAATGGTAAGTAACTGCTCACAGGGCACCAGGGCTCCCCGTGATCAGCCTAGCTTGCGTATGACCAATACGTATGACCAATACGCTTCACCAGTCTGCTTGCGAGAATCTCCGGCACCCTGCAAGCAGCTACAAATACCGGAGGTAGTTACATTACGTCGCTTCCCCCATAAGTAGTTACAATGGTAATACATTGGAGTAACTGTCGGGATATACCGGACGGCTGTATATTGCCGCGAGTAAGGTTTACTGACCGTGGTTTACCGACTGGTTGACGATTTTGCAGAAAGCTGTGCCTCGATAAAGAGTATTGCATGAAAGCAAGCAGGAGCCTATGAAATTAAATCATCTTAATATTTCTCAAATGTCCAAAGTCTCCTTCGCTCATGGTGTGGCTATCGGTTATCTGATTATAGCCGGGGCATGGATTTATTTTTCCGACAGGCTCATAGCCCGGCTTGCCGAAACATCGGAGCACCTGATTTTTCTCTCCACGGTGAAGGGGGGTGGGTATGTTGCGATTACCAGCCTGCTGCTTTTCTGGGTGATTAGCATGTATGAGAGGAAGATGGGGTTGAGACAGCGGCAGCTGGGTATCGAAGCCGAGCGTTACAGGATCACTCTCCAATCGATCGGTGATGCGGTTGTCGTCACGGATGCCAAGGGGGCTGTCGAGTTTGTCAATCCCATAGCTGAGAGGCTCACCGGCTGGCCGGAAGCCGATGCCCGAGGGCGCCCCTTGCATGAAGTATTTCATATTATCAACGAATACACCCGCGAGCGGGTAGGGGATCCGACGGTCAGGATATTGCGCGAGGGAATAACCGTGGGGCTGGCCAATCACACCCTTTTGATCGCACGAGATGGAGAAGAGTTTCCCATTGCCGACTCAGGTGCTCCTGTCCGCGGTAATGACGGAGGAATTGTCGGAGCGGTGCTGGTTTTTCGCGATCAGACCGAGGAGCGTCGTGCGCAGGCTCAGCTCGATGAATCCAGAAAGCGAATGAGCACCGTGCTGGACAGTATCGATGCGGCGATCTATGTCGCCGACATGGAGAGCTATGAACTGCTGTTCGTCAATAGCTATCTGCTCAATATCTTTGGCGATGCGATCCTTGGAAAACCATGCTACCAGGTGCTGCAGGGCAAGGATTCCCCCTGTGGCTTCTGTTCCAACAACAGGCTGCTTGATAAAGAGGGGCGGGCTGCCGGAGTGTACAGATGGGAATTTCAGAATCGTTTTAGCGGTCGGTGGTATGATATGCGCGATCGTGCCATTGAGTGGCTGGACGGTCGCCTGGTCAAACTGGAAATAGCCAACGATATCACCGATCGTAAAGAGATCGAAGAGGCATTGCGACAAAGCGAAAGGGATCTGAAAAGAGCGCAGCATATGGCGCGTATCGGTTCATGGCGTTTTGATCTTGGTACCAACATGGTTCAGGCCTCCGAGGAGGCCCATAGAATTTACGGCATCGAAAAAGAGTCGTTGGCCATCGAGGATGTACAGACTATTCCGTTGCCGGAATACAGGAAGGAGCTTGATACCCGGTTGCGGGAACTCCTTGAACAGGGAAAGCCGTATGATGTGGAATTCAGGATATGCCGTATCGCCGACGGGGAGGTTCGCCATATCCGCTCCGTCGCAGAATATGATCGCGAAAATAATTTTGTCATCGGCACCATCCATGACATCACCGAGAGAGCCCATCTCGAAGAGCAGCTTCGTCAGGCACAGAAACTGGAGTCCTTGGGAAGGTTGGCTGGAGGCGTGGCCCATGACTTTAACAATATGCTCAGTGTCATTACAGGCCACGCCGAACTGGCCATGCAGGATGTGGAGCAAAGTGAGGCTACGTATGACCATTTTCAGAACATCTTATACGCAGCCAATCGTTCCGCCAATATTACCAGGCAGCTTCTCGGCTTTGCCCGCCGGCAGACCATAGCGCCGCAGGTCCTGGATCTGAATGAGACGGTTGGAGGGTTGCTGACCATGCTCAGGCGTATAATCGGTGAAAATATAGAACTCCTCTGGCACCCCGCTGCTGATCCTTGTCGGGTGAAAATGGATCCGACGCAGATTGATCAAATACTGGCCAACCTGTGCGTCAATGCCGGGGATGCCATAGATGATGTCGGCGGAATAACAATTGAAACCGGAGCCGCATATTTCGATGAATCATATTGCAGAATGCATGCGGAATTTCAACCCGGTGAATATGTCCAGCTGACGGTCAGTGACGATGGCTGCGGCATGGATGAGACGACCAAAAGTAAGCTTTTTGAACCGTTTTTCACCACCAAGGAGGCAGGCAAGGGAACCGGCCTGGGGCTGGCGACGGTCTACGGGATCGTCCGTCAAAACAGCGGATTTATAAATATTTACAGCGAATTGGGCAGAGGAACCACGGTGAAAATATACCTTCCCTGCTGCACTGATGAGCCGCAATCTCCTTCTGTCCGGCACAAATCCGGCGAACCGACATCCGCCCATGGTGAAACCGTGCTCATGGTTGAGGATGAGCAAGTTGTTCTTGAATTCAGCAAAATTATGCTTGAACGCCTGGGCTACAGGGTGTTGACCGCCGCCACTCCCGGCGAGGCGCTGGAGATGGTTGAAACGCACGGGGCGTCGCTCGACCTGCTCATAACCGATGTGATCATGCCGGAGATGGACGGCAGATCATTGGCGGAAAAGGTGACGCAACAATGTCCCGGCACCAGGGTGCTCTATATTTCGGGGTATACCGCAAGTGTGATTTCTCGCTACGGTATTCTTGAAAAGGAGGTACACTTTCTCCAGAAACCTTTTTCCATGCACGATCTGGCGGAAATGGTCCGCAAGGCACTGGCGACTGGCGATGCGTAGTGTTTGCAACGGGTGCCCGACTATCTGGGCCTGATGTAATCTGCCCGGTTGGCTGTCGAAGGAAAACTTGCCCTTTAGGCTACCTTGGCAATGAACATTTTTGAAACCGCGATCATTGCCGCTCAATTCCGTGGTATGGCTTATTCCTTCATTTCGTAACATCTCGATTGCCTGGGTAATCGTCAATACTGTGGTGTTTGGATTGAAAACATCCCAGGTTTTCTGACGCTGGGCTGTGCATCGTTTCCCATAAAGTGTTGAAGGCAAGGTGTAGTTGGTTAGTAGTGTATCCTGTTCCTTCAGCGAAAGCAACAGCTGCTGCTAAACTTCAGCTCTGGATATAACCAGGATGTTGTCGAAGAGATAGCTGAAAAGATCGTAACTATTCAGGAGCACCCTATCTTGTCCCATTTAAGCCTTCTCGAATAGCACAAGTATGCTTCGAAGTCCCAAATGAACCAATATAGAGCACTCCTGAACAGTTACAACGCGGTGGTTATGCCAATTTGGTGCTCCCACCTGAATAGTTATAAAAGATCGACATTGAAGCCTCCTCTGCTACCGACCAGCATCAAACCACCGGCCACCCTCACAGAGGATGTCAGCCCAATGGTCGCGTCTCTTTGAACCCATGTCTTATCGGACAGGCGAAGTATCCACAAATTCCTTGAAAGGGCAGCGAAAGAGAGATAGGTTGTAAGGAATTAGTGAAGAATTGGGAGAACTTGCGGAAAAGTCAGAGTTCGCCGACAAAGCGATGCCCGATCTCTTCACCAGCTTCTCTAAATGGCAAGGAATTATCTAAGTACCAACAGCTAACGTAAACCAAAAGGAGGAGAAACAGCAACTATGGACACATTACTTTCGATCATTTCAACCATTAGTGGATTTGTATGGGGCCCGGTGATGCTGATTCTGCTGGTAGGAACCGGTGTTTACCTGTCCTTCGGCACACGCTGGCGAACAATCAGCAAGTTGGGGTACGCTTTTAAACTGCTTATGCAGGGCCGGAAAAAGGAAGATCAGAAAGGTGATGGCGATATTACGCCGTTTCAGTCTCTGATGACAGCTCTTTCGGCCACAATCGGGACAGGGAACATCGCCGGAGTGGCCACTGCGATTTTCCTCGGTGGTCCCGGTGCCGTTTTCTGGATGTGGGTTACCGCTCTTTTCGGCATGGCGACCAAATACGGGGAGGCCGTTCTAGCGGTCAAATACCGTGAAACCATGCCCGACGGAACGTATGTGGGCGGCCCCATGTACTATATCAAGAATGGCATGGGCAAAAACTGGAAGTGGCTCGGTTTCCTGTTTGCTCTTTTTGCCGCCGTGGCAGCATTCGGCATAGGCAACATGGTGCAGTCAAACTCCGTGGCACGGGCTGTGGAAAGGGCCGTGTCCATTCCCTACTGGGTTACCGGACTTGTACTGGCCGGCATGACATTCGCCGTTGTCATCGGCGGCATCAAGCGAATTGGTGAGGTCACCGAGCGCCTTGTGCCCTTTATGGCTGCTGTCTATGTGATTGGTGCCTTAATCGTAATTTTTGCCAACATTGAAAATCTTGGCATGGCATTCAAGATGATTTTTACGGACGCCTTTACCGGAACCGCTGCTGCAGGCGGTTTTGCCGGCTCAGCCATCGCTCAGGCCATGCGGTTCGGTGTGGCAAGAGGGGTCTTTTCCAACGAGGCCGGCTTGGGAAGTGCGCCCATCGCTCATGCCGCGGCACGGACGCAGGATCCGGTTCGTCAGGGCATCATCGCGGGCTTGAGCCCTCTTATCGATACAATTATTGTCTGCACCTTGACCGCTCTTCTGATTATCATGACAGGGGCATGGCAAAGCGGTGAAACCGGTGCGGAACTTTCTCAGATGGCTTTCAACATCGGTCTACCGGGACTCGGTGACTTTATAGTCGGATTCGGGCTGATCATCTTTGCCTTTTCCACCATGCTTGCGTGGTGTTATTACGGACAGGTCAGTATCGAGTACATCTTTGGGCTGAAAGGCGTGATGCCTTACAGGCTTGTATACGTGGTTGTCATTTTTATCGGCGCCATGGTCAAGCTGGACTTTGTATGGACTTTTTCGGACATGATGAACGGACTTATGATCGTTCCCAACCTGATAGCACTTTTGGTCCTGAGTCCTGTCATTTTCAGGATCACCAAGGAGTATTTCAACAATAACTAAGCGTTTGCTAGGAGGTTGTCCGAGAATAGGCATTCTCGGACAGCCATATCAGTGTCCTGTCAAGCCTCACCTGTTGGATCTCACTTGCCCTTTTGTCTTCCTGACTTCGTTACTCCTTCGGTTACATAGCGTTGCTATGCGCCCTCAGTCGTGCCTTGCAGGAAGCCAAAATTGCGGCGCGATTTTCCAACACTTGAAGCTTGACATGACACTAGAACCTTTATGGCCCCGGTAAAAGCTTCCCTCGCTATTCCGGCTATTCCGACTGATCCTGTTGTTGCGGATAGTAATGAATATCGATGATAGTTTGGGCTTTCGGCATAAGATTTCGGGTAGGATCGTCGGGTGAGATTATTATTTTCTGAAGTGTCGGATCTTCTGCCGGGGTCGTTGTTGCATTTTCCTCGAGGAAGACGACGGTAGTATCCTCCTTGTTGGAAATCCATCCGTCGAGACGATCTGTATAAAATTCAACGACGGTGTTCAAAGGTGCCGTCGTGCCCAGAAAGACACGGTTGGGCAGGCTTGTTTCTATTCCATTTACGGTGGCTTTGTTACCGGTTTGAGTGAACAGAATTCTGGCGTCGGGATAGGCTGGCACGCCAACTTCCTCTTTACTGGGGACCACGCTTTTTTCCACTGTCTGGGCTTCGAGAAAACTGATATTGCTGCTGCTTATATCGTCCGGAAGATCGACCAGAGGGGCGAAGGGCTCGGCGTATGCTTGGCAAATGCCTAAAAGTATCCAGCCGGCAACGGTTAAAAAAATTGGAGTTTTCATGAGGTGTCTTGTCTTTTCTCCTTGCTGTTTGTTAGTCTGAATACTTGTTTTTAGCAAAAAAAATGTGCTTCGTCAAATATAACCTTTCTTTCTGTGTTCCTTATCGGGATTTGGACCGGCGGGGCAAGGAAGAAATCGAGGTGGCCGGTTTGGCTGATCATCCCTTGAAGTCTTTGCCAAATATCACTAGTATTTAGACGAGACATGGATTTTTTGGCGTGGTATACCTTGAACCGGCAAGGAGCAGGATGACTATCATTAAGGGTAATTTTAAAGAGGTCAAGCGACAACGGAAAAGGGTAGGTGAAGAGAAACGGTCTCCACCGCATTATCAGCTCCATATTTCACTGGCATTCTCCGATCCCTTGATCTGGCGGCGTATTGCGGTATCCGGTGCAATGACCCTGATCCAGCTGCATGACGTTTTGCAGGTGTGTATGGGATGGTCGGGGATGTATAATCATCAGTTTTATGTTGGTAAAATCTTCTATAATACCACAGCTGCAGGACAAAAAGGGCTGTATCACGAGGCCGATTATGACCTGCATGGCCTTGATGAGGCCATGAAATGGTGTTTTACCTACATCTACGATGCCGGTGACGGCTGGGAGCATGATATCGTCGTCGAGGACAGTCACCCTGCTCCGGAGAAGCAGACATACCCGAGAGTGCTCGACGGTGAGTGGGCTCCCCCTCCGGAGGAGGTGGGCAGTGTCCATGAGTATACAGCACTTCTGCATGCCCTGGAAAACAGTGATTCCGGAGGCAGAAAAGTCATACTGGAGCAGCATGGCCTGCGGGAGCTTGCCCCGGACGACTTCGATACCGGCATGCTCAATGATGCCTTGCAACGGCGCCTTGGCAAAATTTGAGAGCTGATGACCAACCAAGTTCAGCTAATCGACCCAGGAGTCTTGTGACTATTCAGGTGGGAGCACCAAATTGGCATAACCACCAAGTTGTAACTGTTCAAGAGTGCTCCATATTGGCTCATTTGGGACTTTGAAGCATACTTGTGCTATTCGA